>Ga0123355_10007395_pt1 | contig 16450 bp, 24 predicted proteins | sample TergutEmb28metaG_3_FD_89872 | JGI IMG/M metagenome (GOLD analysis project Ga0123355, IMG submission 89872) | Embiratermes neotenicus P1 segment gut microbial communities from Petit-Saut dam, French Guiana - Emb289 P1 | ecosystem: Host-associated > Arthropoda: Insects > Digestive system > Gut ...
CATGCCAGCGCCAGTCACAGCCGCGCCACCAACGGCAACCGCCTGCCCGGCCCCCCCCTTCTTCGGCATCGCGATGACCCCACACATCAGCATCGGCCCCAGCACCGACAGCGCCATGCCCGCACCACCGACGCCACCGAGCGACTGCTCGATGCTGCTGCCCTCGGACATCTCCGCGCTCCGGGCAGCTCGTCCCGACTCGCCGAACCCGAGCCTTGTCAGTGCCTTCCCCGTCCTGCCGCTACGCATCCACGTCCCCAAGCGGCCTCCACTACGGATGCGCCCCCCAAAGCCCATAGGCGCGAAGGCGGCGGTACCCGCCCCGGCCATCTCCTGCGGACCCTCCGCCTCCGGGCCAAAGTCCTCCGCTGTCGTCCCGCCCCTACCGCGCCGGAAGAACCCACCGACCCGGCCAGCACCTCTGCCGACTCTCGAACGAGCACTAGACCAGAAACCGCCACCCCCCGACGAGACTGGCCCTTCTTCCTCCTCGCCCCCTCCACCGCCGCGCTGGAACTTGCTGCGAATTCTTTGCCCGATGCCGGTGCTCCCGAGGCCCTCGGTGATCTGTACCCACAGCGCCCTGTCCTTGGTGGAGCCGTCGTTCTTGCCAGCGAACTTGTCATACAGCTTCGAGGCGAAGCCCCCGCCCTTGACCGCACTCGATAATGTCCGCCCACCGATCACGGCCACAGTCAGAGCGGTAAGGACACCCGGCGGGAGCTTGCCTAGCACCTTGGCAACGGCATCGGCCACTTTCAGGTAGACGTTGCCGAGCGGCTTCCAGGCGTCATACAGGTTCATCAGCGCCTTGGCAACGTCCTTGACCGTCGGCCACAGTTGCTTCATCTGACCGCTGGCCTGCTTGAAGAAGTCCTGGAGCTTGCTGCTGCCCTTCAACGTGTCAGTGAATTTGTTCAGGGATTTCGTCCACCCCTCGATCATGCTGGTGCCCTGCTTGGCCCCGGCCCCGATCACGACGCCGAGCAGCCGCGCAACCGCGCCAAGGAACTTCATCCAGTCCACAAAGGTCTTGGTCATCTCCTTGATCGCTGACTGACCTTTGATTGAACCGGTCCACTTGGCGAACTTGCCGGTCAGGTTGTCGAACATCGAACCGACTCGATCCAGCGTCGGCAGGAAGATGTGAATGACGTTGTTGAAGGCGGTGAACAGGTTGGTGATGCCGTGCATGAACCCCGGGATGTTCTTCTGGAAAATGCCCCCGAGCGTCTTGATCATGTTGTTGAACACGCTGCCCGTGAGGAAGGGCGCGAGCTGCTTGTCGAACGCGGATCGCACCGCCTCGACGCTCTTGTTCGCCACCGGGCCGAGCGTGCCCATGTCCTTCTTCAGTGCGTCGATGGCATCGGAGGCCAGCCCGAAGAACGCGGCCTGCCCCGGCGCAGTGGCCTGCTTCCAGGACTTCTGGAAGCTGTCGATCTCCTGGGAGAGCTTGGCGACGTTGGGTGCTTGCTTGCCGAGCGCGTCGAGCTGTTTCTGGGCGGTGGCGATGGACGCCTTGTTGCCCTGCGCCATCGCCGTGTTGAGGTTCTGGACCGCCGTGCGGTAGTTGGTGAGCTGGGTGATCGCAGGCTTCGCGACAGCCACAACGGAGCCGAGGCCAACGACGAAGCTGCCGATGATCCCGCCGCCGATCCCGATGGCACCGAACCCGGCTCCCCCGACGGCTTGTCCGAGCGAGCCGACCAGCGAACCCACGACCCCGAGCAGCGGTTGCAGCGCCGCCGTCGCGGCGATTGCCCCCTGAACCATCATCGGCAGCGCCGTCACCACCCCCTTCAGCCCGCCGACGAACGCCCCGGTGCCAATCGTCGCCGCCCGTAGCCCCTTGTTGTGCGCCATGTAGGACTTCGTAGCCGCATCGAGACGGCTCGGTAGCCCTTTCAGCGCACCCATTAGTCTCGACACCGCCGAGTACCCTCTGACGTGCTCGTCAGCCCAGGCGTGCACCTTGCTGGTGGCGTTCTGGAACAGGGACTTCGACTTGTCCAGCTCCATGCCGAACACCTTGACCGTGTTGGTGTGGGCCTTGACGGTCTGATCGGCCTGCTTGACCGCATCGTCCATCTTCTTGGTGTTCTGGGTGACCGTGGTCAGCTCGTTGCCCCAGCGGTCCAGCAGCGTCACCTGCTTGTCGGCGTTGGCCGTGCTCTTGCCCATGTCCTTCAGGGCCTTGTCAGTCGCCAGCGCCTGCTTCTGGATGTCCTTCAGCGGCCCCGACACCTTGTCGAGCAGTACGAAGGCACTCTCCAGCGTGACCGCCACGTCAGCCTCCCAACACCCTCACCGCGCTGGCAGCCTGGCGAGCGCTGGCGAGCTTGGCCTCGCCCTCCAGCGCATACAGCCCACAGCCGTAGAGGAAGTGCCGCAGACGAGTCGGATAGCGCGGCGGGGCCGGATCGGCTTCGGGGTAGCCGAGCGGGCGGAAGTTACCGTCCAGGCCGTTGTAGAGCCTGTAGGGGTCCTCCCCGCCGTATCTCCAGGCCAGGAACAGCATCTGCGCCTCGCCCCCGGCCTTGATCAGTTTTTTGCGCTCAGCGCGTCGCGCACGTCCTCGTCATCGAAGCCGGATAGCGACATGATCTGGGATGCGAGCTGGGCGATCAGTCCCGGCTTGGAACGGAAGCGCCGCTGCAACAGCCCCTCCGGCGCAACCCGCTGCTCCTGGGCTATCGCCTCGATGTCAGGATCAACGGACCCGGCGATGACCGTCTTGAGGTTGCCGAGCAGATCGACGGCAATGTCGTCCTGCTTGCCGCGCCGCCGCAACGCCTGCGTCTGGCGCTGAATCCGGCGCAGCTCGTCGGAATCGATGGGCCGGACCACCCAACTGATCCAGTCCTGCTTCTCGCCGACGCCGACGTTCAGCTCGATGGTGTGGGTGCTGTCACCCTCCTCGGTCGGGTCCTCGGACAAGAACCAGTCGGTCGCCGAGCGCGACTCGCCCTCGGAGATCGGCTTGTCGGCAGCGAGGGCTTCGAGCACCTCCTCGACCGGGCGGTCGTCTACGAACTCGTCCTTGCGGCCTCGTAACCCCGACGGTGGCGGCAGCGGCTCGAACGTCTGCTGGCGCTGTGGCTCGGGGTCTACTTCCGGCGGCTTGATCCGAACGTCGGAGTTCTCCGACGTGGCGGGTGCGTCAGGCATGTGGCTTCTCCTTCGGGGCGTATCGCCTCGCGACGGTTTGACAGATCAGCCATGCCGTACCACCTCGCGGAGTGAGTGCGTAGCGGGCTTCTTCATGCGCGGAGTCGGGTCGAACTCGCGCTCTGACTCAGGCACACGGCAGTCGATCTCGACCTGTGCCATCTGGGTGAGCAGATCGCGTTGGCCGTGTGAGTTCTTGCTGAGCAAGTAGTCCTTCAATTCCAGCCAGGCTCGCTCGTAGTCAACGATCACGAGATGTTGGCCGTGTAGCGGATCGCGGGCTGGCCGGTCTTGGGATTGGTCTGACCCTGGATGATCTCGAACGCTTCGAGCGGCTTTTCCGTTTCCCAGCCGAAGCTGAGCGAGCGGTCGATCACGTCGGTCGTGATGTCGAACCCGAGCGGGAGGTCCCACAGCATGCAGCCGTTGAGCTGCCAGACCTCAGCCCCAAGTGCATCGGGGTCGTCCAGCCAGACCTGTAGCGAGAACGAGCGCATCGACCCCGCCTGGGTGCCACGAGCCGCCCGGCGTTGAGCCAGGCTCTGGCTCATGTAGCCGTGGATGTAGTCCTCCCAATAGGAGTCGATCTTCTGGATCGTGAACGTCCCGTCCCTCGTCTCACGTCCCGGCTTGATCCCCATCCGGGTCGCACCAACCAGCGGAACCTCGACCTTGGCGATGGTGATCGTTGCTGTGACGTTCGTGATCTCGGCTCGGATGTAGCCATCCATGATGGCGTATCCGTACATCCCCGAGATGCGATACAGGCCCTCCGAGCTTCCTACCTCTGCCATTGATTCACCTCCTCTTAGGAGACGTAGACGGTGTTGTAAATCTGCTCCAGCGAGCGCCCGAACGCGATCCCGTACAGCACCGCGACGAACTCGTCATCGTCTGACGGCGGCGGCACCGGGTCGATCACGACGGTGTAACCCTGCTGGATGACGCCACGACCGGCGCGGTCGTCCATGATCTGGTGCCCGTAGCCAATCACCATCGCCCGCGTCTGGTCGTTGACCTGGAGCGCACCGATAGCGGCTGACGTGGCCCAGTCGGTGATGTCCAGCTCGATCCCGTGCATCGTTCTGACAAATTTGGGATTTCTGTAGATCAGGTACGGCTTCGAGTCCACCCCGCCTGTGTAACAGGTGAGTCCCTTCTCGACGCGAACCGGACTGTCGGCGTTGGAGTCCTGGCCGAATACCACCACCCCGCCGTCGAAGCAGAGGCTGATATCCAGATCGGATGCGACGTTGTTACCCAGCGCCGTGCCCTGCATGCGGGCGAAGGTGAGGCTCATCGTCTCGCCCCGGGCAGCGAGAATCCCGGCGATCCGGGGAGCGAGCTGCGAGGTCGTCAGCTCGCCGAGCGTCTCATCGATCAGGGTGCCGACACCGAGGTTGACGAAGTTCTCGCCGCCGCCCTCTCCGGTTGACAGCCCACCGAGCAGAGTCGAGCGGTCAATCGCGGTCGTGGACGTATCGCTGGCACCACCGCCGACGACGGTCATGAAGCGCTTGCCGCTGGTATTCAGCGTCGTCGCCCACGTCTGCAAGGACGTAAGGATCGAAGTATCAGTGAGGTCGAACGGGGAGAACAGCGAGAACCGAGAGTTGCTGACCGTATCCATCATGTCGGTCCAGTCAGCCGGAGTCAGCGTCGCGCCATCATCACCCCCGACAAACGGCTGGATCGTCGCCGCGTTGGAAGTGTCGAGCGGCTCGGCACCATCCTCCGCTTCGGCGCTGACCCACTTCGAGGCCGTGTTGATAAGAGCAGCCAGGCCCTCTATGTCGGCGGCGGTAGCGGTGTGCCGCTCGATGATCGTGCCCCGCAGCGTGATCATCACATCGACCTTCGTCAGATCGGCGGTGTTCTGCCCCACGCGGACGCCGAGATTGGTGGAGTAGCTGCCGAGATACAGAGCGGTGAGCGTCAGCGCGGCTGCGGCGCTGGCGTCGTTGAGCGTGACCGTGCCAGCCGCCGCGCTGGACCCCATCATCCGGTAGACCAGAATCTCACCGGCACCACCGCGCCCACTCACGTTCTCGCCGAGGAAGCACTGCATGATCGCGGCGTAGCCCGGCGTGCCCACCGAGGGGCCGAATTTGGTCTGGAAGTCCGACATGCTGAGGCAGGACGTGAGGATCTTCGCCGGACCCCAGTCGTGCACGATGGGCACGCACACGACCGAGCCGATGTTCGGCTGGATCGTCGCAACCGGCAGAGCCTCCCAGTCGAAGTACGCGCCCGGGCGAACCGGCCTTGCGTCCTTTGAGAACGAACCCGGCATCGCTTACTCCCCCTCTGCCTTGATCGGCGTTTTCAGCCACTTCTGGACCTCGGCCTTGGCCGTCTCGATGCTCATCTTCTCGTCGGCGTCGTGCTCGGCCAGCGCACCCGCTGCCGTCCACGGTGCAACCCCGAGCAGACCGAAGGCTCCTTCGATCAGCGAGCTGACAGGGAGGTCGGAAACCTTGACCTCGGCCTTCTGCTCAGCCTGTTCCTCGCGCCTGCCGGAACGCCTCTGGGCAGGCGTGGTCTGCTGCTCCTGCTCTGGTTCAGTTGCCATCGTGCTCCTCTCTTGCGAACCCCGCAAGAACGGGCTTGGGCTTCGATACTAAGGGCGCTACAGGCGGTTCCCACAAACGGATTGACTACTTGCCCCCGAGCTTCGGCGTCGTCGCATTGCCGGTGGACCCCTGGGTCCCCGCACACGGCGGCTCGTCCGGTGTCCTGGTCAGCCGCAGCCCTCGCAGCGGCGCAGTCTGAGGCCGCGTCTCGGCGACCCGCCTCCACGTCAGTCGCACGTCACAGGTGACCGTCCAGAGCTTGTCGTCGTCGGGATCGGCGAACGGCTGCGTCGCGAGGTCGGCCACCCGCATGAACGCCTTCGGATACCAGTTGCCGCGCTCCCAGTCGGCGACTCGATAGTAATTGAGCAACGGGACCCGGAAGGCCCGACCGTCACCGACGCCGACCCGGAAGGCCCGGTAGAGGTCATTCTCGACCTTCTGAGCATTCATCAGAGCATGATCGGAGTCGCGGCCCCTCGGTACGTAGGCGGCGATCACGAACGGCTGGATCACGTCGGCCAGCCAGCGCCCGCCGGTCAGCGGGTAGCTCGATCCGGCCACCTGCCAAACGCGGGCGAACGGCCTGGCGAACGCGCCCTCCTCGCGGGACAGACGGACCTCCCACTCGTCGCCGAGTGCGACCGCTGTATACGCCTTCAGCGAACGCAGCGCGTCGATGTGCGTGCGCCCGATATCGAGCCGCTCGACAGTGGCGCTCACCCCTTCACCACCTTCGCCTGAGCCGAGGCGATCTGCGCCTCGATTTCGCGCTTGAACACCTCTCGCGCTGCCAGCGTCGCCTGATCGAGCCGGACCTCGGCGATGGCGACTCCCCACTTGCGCATGTCGGCTCCGGGACTGCCGGGGTGCATGACGCGCCGGGCAGCCATCTTCTTGCCGGTCTTGGGGTCGGTCCAGACCAGCAGCGTCTTGGGCGGGTGCGGCTCGATCAGGTACTTCGCGTGCTTCGGCCCGTACAGCCCGGTGCCGTACTCCACGTAGGGTGCATAGCTGACCTCGGTCTGCACGTAGGAGGCGTAGCGGTTGTCCGGTTCGGGGATTGCAGGCACCCGGTACCAGCTTGTGCGCAAGTTTCCCGTGCGAATCGGCGTGTTCTCGGTGATCCCGCCATGCAGCGCATCGCCGCCCGCGTTGCAGACAGCCCGCACCGCCCTGCCGACCGGCGCGGGATCATAGGCATCGGCGAGGTTCGGGCCGATGTACTCGTAGTGACGCTCTGCCATTACGGCTCAGCCGCCTCGAACTCGTGCTCCTGCACGCGCACCAGTGTCGCCGACCAGCCGATCACCCGGCGCTTCTTGCGCAGCGGTTCGCCGTCGCTCGTGACCTCGTAGACGTGCCGCCCGAGCTGCTTGGAGTAAACCTCCAGCCGGTCAGACGCCTTGACGACAAGTGCTCCACCGTCCACGTCCTTGATCCCGCACAGCAGTTGCGCCGTGCGCGCCACCCGACGCTGCCCGCCCTGAGCATCGTTGGCGTCGGGAGCCGGGTTCTCGGTGATCCGGCAGCGGAACCAGGCGTGGCGCACCGTCTCGAAGCGCGTCGTGCCCTCCACCCGCTCCGGCAGTGGAGTCCTGACTACCCGCCGCGCTCGATCAACGAGACAGGCGCGGAACGCCACTCATGCGCCCCACACGTTGTCATCGATGATCGGTCCACGGAACGCCCCCGTGCCCCACGAGTACGGGTAGATCGCGTCGTAGTTACCCCAGTCGGCCTCGGTGACCGCGAAGCTCGGGATGTTCGCCGCAGCCGTCGCGCCCTGCAACGTCTCGACCCAGTAGGTCCGCATGTCGTCGGTGCACAGCAGCCAGATGTCCTTGTTCAGCCATGAGTTCGAGTTGATCTCCGGGAAGCCCGACTCCGACCCGGCATACGTGCGGACGATGGGACGCGACTCCGAGTAGCCCCCGGCGGTGAAGCTCTGAATCTGGTCATCGTTGGTTGTCTCGTGGTAGTCGTCCTGCTCCTGGAACGCCATCTGCTCGACCCGGAGCTGCGTTGCCTCCTGAGCGATGAAGATCAGACGCTTGGGCATCGTCTCGTCCCACTTGCGCCCCGTCACCGCCTCCAGGTAGGCGACACTCCGTTCCAGGCGCACCTGGATGTCGGCGTCATCGAACGGCTCGTCGTAATCCTCGAAGCGCCGCCGCGACCACCGCTTGATCTCCGCGACCGTCGGCGGAAGCGCGGCTGGGGGCGCTGCTACGGCCATCTGGGGCTACTCCGTGGTCGTGGAAGGGGTAGCCCCGCCCTGTGCCGCTGAACGCCGTGTGGTGCGCTCCTGGCGCTCCTGGCGATGCTCCCTGACATCTTCCTTGACCTTAGCGCCGAGTCCCTGGCGCTCGCGCCCGGTGTAGCGCTCGGCCTGCTTCTCACGGCCCTTGAACGGATGGGCGGACTTGTGCAGCACGCCGTTCTCGTCCTCGTAGACGACCACGACGAACGGACCCCGGACGGCGTAGCTGACGACCTCGCCCTCGTCCTCCAGGTAGCCCTTGGCCTCGTCCTCGTCCATCTCGTCGGTGGCCTTCATATCGATAGGGCGCTTGCTCGCGGCCTGAAGCTCGCGAGAGAAGCGAGCCTGGTTGGCGGCGATCAGGGCCTCGGCGTTCGGGACGACTCCCGTGCGGGCCTTCAACTCCTGGCCCGCCGCCTCGGCATCACTTCCACGGGGCATCTCGTTCTCCTGTTCTGTTAGGCCACGACGCTGCGGTAGCAGCCCCTTGGATCGATCACGCCGACGCCGAAGTCGCAGCGCACCTTGAAGTCCACCGCGTCCAGCTCGAACTGGTAGGGATCGGTACCCGCACCGAGCGCCATACGAACCATCGGATCACGGAGCATCACCTGCGGCTCGGACTGCCCGTTGAGGAAGCCAATGGCAAAGCCCGGCACGTCGCCCGGATCGGCGAACAAGTACCAGTCATTGTCGTCGGTGAACCACGGGTCCCGGATCACGCCGTCGGCGGGCAGCACCCCGGCCAGCGGGTTCAGCGTGCCGGTCGGGAAGTTGGTCACCGGCATCGCCGTGGCGCTGTCGTAGTTGATGTTGACGCCGGTCTGGGTCGAGTTGAGGATGCGCTGGGCGATCATCTGAAGCCGAGCGTTCTTGACCACCAGCGCACTCGGTGTGACCACGATCCGGTTGCCGTCGTCATCGAGCTGGGACTCCATGAACGTCACCGCATCCGCCAGCGAGTCCTCGCTGAGCGTGTCGGTGACCTCGTTGCCCCGTGTCGCCGAGTAGAACGGATCACCGTCCGGCGCGGGACCGGGGTTCTCGACCATCGCGATCACCGTTTGCAGGATGAACACCCCGGCGGCATAGCCCATGTCCGCCGGGTTGGAGTTCAGCAGCATGTTCGAGTCGTCGTTGATGATCGCTTGGCGAGTGATCGAGTAGACGCCTCCGTAGGTATCGACACTCAGGGTCGCCGGAGGACGCTCTGTGCGCTTCAGCCCCGGGTAGTCGCCGTGATCACCCACGTACCCGATCCCGAGCAGTCCATTCAGGCCGCGCAGCCTGCGCTCACGGAAATCGGGGGCGGATTCTTGCCTGGTGTAGCGCTGATATTGGGCCTGGGCACGGCTGTAGCCGGTCCACATGCTCTGCCGGACCGGGCCGAACAGGAACGACGGGAAGTCGGCCTTGGAGTCGGCTTCCTCCAGCGACGTGTCGGCGAGTCGGTCGTCGCGCCATTCCTTGTATGCCTCCAGCAGCCGGATCGGCCTGCCATAGACGCCGTAGGGATTCATGCCGACGCTCCAATCGAGTCCTTGGCATCGAGGTCGATGCGCACGCGATCCATCGGTGTCCCGCGCTCGCCCGCGACCTCCACGATCCTCCCGAACGGGGCATCGCCGGAGGTCCCCAGCGAGCCGTCCTCGCTGATCCAAACCTCATCGCCCTTCTCGGCCTCATCGATATCGGCGTTGCTCACCTGGACGATCCCCTTGGTCAGAATGTAGAACGGCTCGTCCTCGGCGATCATCGCCACCGGCTCGAACCCCTGAGTCCACGGTGGCGTCCTCTGCTTGACCGCGACCCCCGCGAAGTTGCTGACCAGACACGGCGCACCGTGCACAATCGCGTCGCCAGTCGAGTTGGTGACGTAGACGCCGGGGCCTGGGCGGTTATACGGCATGTGCTGCTCCTTTCCTTACCCGTAGCCTCAGTCGTCCCACGCCTTCGCGGGATCGACCCCTGCTTCCTGAAGAACTGCGCCCCACAGCGTTCCCTCGCCGGGCTTGGGGCCTTCCTCGCCCTCGCCCTCGCCCTCCGAGCGCTTGGCAGCAGCTCCCGGCCCTTGCCCGCGCACCCGAGTCGGGTTGGCAGAGGCCAGCAGTTCACGCTGCGAAGCGATCACCGCTGTCACGGCCTCTTGCAGCTTGTCCTCGGCGGTCCTCGTGACCTTGCCCTCGTCGTCTACCTCGTCCACGACATCGAGCGCCGCCGTGGGACCATCCTCGTTGAGCGCAAACATCGAGCGAGCCTGCTCGGCGAAGGCGTCGGGCAGCCGAGCTTCGGCGATCTGCCTGTGCGCTGTGTCACGCATGTCGCGCAGATCGAGCTGGCGGTCGGCGTCGGCACGCGCCTCGGCGCGGATCAACTCGCGCTCGTCAGCAACCGCCTCCTGCACGAGCTTGCGCAGCGACTCCTGGAAGTCACTGTCAGCGAGAAGCGCCTCTTGCGACATGCGCTTCACCGCCTGCTCGGCAAACGCCTGGGCCTGCTTATCGGAGAGGCCCTTCTTCTTGAGCCTGGCGATCATCGCTTGCAGGTCGTCGTCGTCCCCGCCATCGTCGCCGTTGCCATTCCCGTCGCCGTCGCCGTCGCCGCCGCCGTCGTCCTGCTCAGCCAGGAGATGCGGACGAGCCTCCTGAACGTACTTGACGAACTCGTCGTCCGTCATCGACTCAAGCAATCCCATTCCGTCCTCCTGATAGGCAGCTTCCATGAGAGCGACGACGCGGCCTCCTGCACCCGCCTCGGTCACCCAATCGACAGATCCGTGATCCTCAATGCCCTCGACAAGCCAAGCCCTGCGTCCGTCGCGCATCACCGGCTGCACGCCGGTCGCGTTGGCCGAGATCGACGCCTCGACCAGCTCGGGGTCGTTCTCAGCCAGCTCTTTGATGAACGGCGTCGGCAGCGACCAGCCAACGACTGCGCCCTGCCCGAAGCCCTTGCTCGGATCAGCCGGTACATCGCCGTCCCAATAGGACTCGACAATCCGCCCGCCGAGATCCCGAATCGAACGCGGCAGCCCCTTCGCCGCCTTGCGCGCCTCCGGCGACAAATGGTCGATGTACTGACGCCAGCCGCTGAATTTACCCGCGTTCTCCTGGAGCATCTGCGCCTCGTAGACGTGCCGTCCCCGCCCCTTGCCCACGCACGGGCGCAGAATGTGCAGCGGCAGCAGCTTTGAGCGCTCGTCAGCCTCGACCTCGGTGGCTTCCTGGAGGCCCATGCCTCGCGACATCAGCCGCCGAATACGGGCCTCTTGCAGCGCGGTGGGGAATTCCACCGACTCGCGAGGCAGCGCATACATCGCCTCGCGCAGCACGGTCACGTCATTGGGAGTCGTCTCTACGCTCATTGCGAGCGATACTAAGACGCCCGCAGCCTGTTTCCACAGATGGATTCTGCTAGTGGCGCTCGTGATAGAGCGTCAGCAGCCCCGCCAGCAGCGCAAAGCGCATCCGCTCAGGCAGGCGCTCCTGTCGTAGCAGCCAGCGCAGCACAGCGTGGCGACGACGGAAAAGCTCCCGCTCGCCAAAGTAGCCGACGGCGAACGGGAGCAGTGCGATTCCGAGAACGATCAGGACAGAGACAAGAACGGCTCGGACTCTACCTCGCTCGTGTCATCGAGGTAGTCCAAGTCGAAGTCGGGCAGCGTCGGCTGTACCCACTCCTCGCGCTCGCGCTTTGACCAGCGATCCGACAGCGCCAGCAGCGTCTGCCAGACACGTAGGTACACGTCGTGGCGGTGAGTGCCCTGCCAGCGCGTCACCTCATCCTTGAAGTTCGAGTAGTCGATGTCGAGCGCCATCTTCGACACCGCTCTCGCCCACGCTTTCTGGGGGACGCGGATGCGCCACTCGTAGTCGGAGTGCCGCACCCGGTAGGGCTTGGCCCTGGGCAGATAGCGGGCAACCAGCGCGTCCATGTCGGCGCGGTTGCGCGTGCGGATCGTCAGCATCCCCTTCTTGCGGTCCTGCGGTTTCTGGACGATGGAGTAGTAGCCGTCCGGCGTAAAGAGCCACATCAGACGACCCCCTCGCGAATCAACCCGGCCTGCGCGGCAGGCGACTCGAACACGGCTTGGCGGACGTAGCCCTCGACATCCTCGCGCACGGCCTTGGACTGAACCAAGCCGTACTCCTCGGCCCATGCATCGGAATCAACTTCGACGGTAAGCGTCACACGAACCTTCATGCCACCTTCTCCACGTCCGCCAGTTCAAGATCGTCCCCGCAGCCGGGGCAGCGCGTCAGCGGCCCGTCGTCGGGGTCGCCGAAATGCTCGTCGGGCCAGAACTCCACCCAGCCCTCGGGGTCGTTGCCTCGCGGCCCAGGGGGACCTGCATAGCGCCAGACATCGACGGTATGCAGTTCGTGCCCGCAGCGATGCCGGACGCGACAGTGGGCAGCGGCAGGAATCTCGGCGAGCCTCATGCCGCACCTCCCTGCTCCTGCATCTCCTCGATCTCGCTCCCGGTCACCGTGCGCATGTAGCGCTTCTCGGGACCGACGTTCGTGATCTCGCAGTGCAGCAGCGCGTAGCAGTCCTCGCCGTCGTCCTCGACCTCGACCTCGCGCAACTCCAGCACGTCGCCGGTCTGCGGGTCGTAGTAGGACTTGCCCGCGTAGGCGTCCCACGCTTGCTCTGCGAGCCGCTCGTCAGCTTCCGACGGCTCCGGTGGCCCGGCGGTGCGCCAGGCGTCGTATCCTCTCAGGTACTCCATGTGCTGCCTCCTCGGTCGTTTGCTTGCTAGAGGATAGCACAGATCGTGCGCTTATTGCGCCGCCTGCCAGTGCCGCGTGATCGTCGCCTGGTCAATCGCCTGGTTGTAGATCGCGGTGAACTGCTGGCGGTGGTCGAGCGGGCGAAACGCGCCGCCCTGAATCCCACCGATGATCCAGTTCGCCCCGTTCGCAGCTCCGCGAGTTGTGAACGGGGCCAGCGTCTGCGTCAGCGTCCCGTTGCGGTAGAAGCGGACCGTCTGCCCCTCCACGGTCCAGACGAAGTAGATCGGCGTGTTGGTCGGGAAGGCCCCACCTGTCATCGCGATCTCCATCCCCGAGGCCCCGCCGCCCCCGGGAAACTGAGCACCGCCTACACCGATCTGGATATTCGCCGCCGCCGTGCCCCACTGGAAAGTGAACTGGTTGCCCTGGGCAGTGCCAATCGCCGTGGTCGAGCAGATAAAGCCGCCGTAGTTCGTCGTCCCGACGCCGCCTGTCGGCAGGAAGATCCACGACTCGAACGTGAAGTTGCCAGCGCCAACCGCTGGCGGCGTTGGCACCCAGAAGCGAGACTGCGCCGCGTTCGTCCAGCCAGTGCTCAGACCCTCACCGCTGGGCAGCAGGCTCGGCTGCTGGCGGTTCGACCACGGCGTTGCGCCGACGCCGCCACCCGAGGAGAACGTCCCGACCCGGCCAGCCACGAGATCGGCCTCGGTCACGCCTGCGCCATCGAACGCCCACATCGCGACGGGACCGTCTGCAAGCACCGTATCTCGATAGGAGAGCTTGACCGGAGGCCAGACCTGTGTACCGCCGACGTAGGCGCGGCTGACCGTCTGGCTGCCGAGCCTGATCGCGTTGGCGGTGTTCAGCAGAGTCATCCGACGATCACGTAGAGCGTGCCCGCGACGGGCGGGTTGAGCGCGTTGTACTGAGCCTGCGTCAGTTGCGTCCATTGGCCCGGTGGTCCCGTGTTGCCGGTCGCTCCGTTCGTCCCGTTCGTTCCGGTAGCCCCTCTGATGGACGCGATGGTCGTCACCGTCACCGATGTCTGCGAAGCGACCGCTGTGACGCGCCCGTAGACGCCGAGAGAGCCTGCGGCGCTGGAAACGACCAAATCCCCGACCTTGATCGTTCGGCCCGTTACAGCGACTGGGGTGACCGCTGCCTGCGTGCCGCCGACGGTGTTGTTGATCGCGGTCGCGGTGGACCAGATGTTCAGCCCCTCCGCTCCCGTATCGCCTGTCGGCCCCGGCACCGTCGAAGCGGCCCCCGTGTTGCCGGGTGGACCGGGTACGGTCGAAGCCGTTCCGGTGTCGCCGGTCGGCCCGCGATCTCCCGTATCTCCCTTCGGACCTTGATCGCCTGTGTCGCCCTTCGTGCCCTGCGGCCCCAAGAGCGATCCTCGCGGTTCCCACGGCATTCAGCTACGTCCAGACGTACAGATCGCCGCCGACGAGGTAGGCGTCACCGGGCACGCCTTCCAGTTCGGCTTCCTCGAACTCCTGCAAGGTGTCGAACGAACCGAGGATGCGGACGCCTACACCGGGCGGTCCGGTCGGACCCATGTCGCCCTGCGGCCCCGACGGTCCGGCGTCGCCGGTCGCCCCTTGGATGCCCTGCTCACCCTGCTGGCCTTGGATGCCCTGATCGCCAGTAGTGCCAGTGTCGCCTCGGTCGCCCTTCGAGCCGGTGTCGCCCTTGACTCCCTGATCGCCTGTGTCGCCGGTATCCCCGGTATCGCCCGTGTCCCCTTTGTCGCCTCTGTCGCCCTTGGTGCCGGTATCCCCGGTCGGCCCCGGATCACCCTGCGGCCCCTCCTCCCCCTGATCGCCAGTATCCCCGGTGTCGCCCTTGTCGCCGCTGTCGCCTTTCGTGCCCGTATCGCCCGTGTCTCCGGTGTCACCCTTCGGCCCCTCCGGGCCTTCGGGTCCGGTCGAGCCAGCGTTGCCCTGCGGCCCTTCGATTCCCTGCTTGCCTTCGAGTCCCTGATCGCCCGTGTCGCCAGTGTCGCCCTGCGGACCCTGCGGGCCTGTCGGACCTCGGATGTTGCCGACATTGCTCCAACCTCCAACGCTCATCTAGCCTCCTGTCGGCTCGTCCGTGCCACGGTAGATCCACAGCTCGCCGTCGATGATGTACCCGTGTCCGATCTCGGGATCGTCCGGGAAGTCCCAGACTGACGGCAGCGTGTCCTGGATGCCAGCCAGCGCGTGTGATCCTGATGGTCCCGTATCCCCCGTCGGCCCGGTTGGGCCTGTCGGACCTCCCGGATCACCTTGCGGCCCTGTAGCCCCTGTCGGCCCTGTTGGCCCGGGTGGTCCTGTCGGCCCTGGGACCGGCGTGCCTCCACCGCCTGCCAACCCGATCTGTGCAGTCGGGACAGCTCCCAGTCCGATATCCACGTTCAGCGCAGACAGCCCGACGCCTACATCGAGCGGCCCGCCCAGCGCCACGCTCACGTCAGGATTCGCCACCGTCCGGCACCTCGTCCTCTGGCGGTTCGTCATCCTCCGGCAGCTCGTCGTCCTCCACCGGAACGTCCCGGCTCACCTGCGGCCTCACTCTGATCCGCCCGGCAACCAGTGTCGGGCCACTCGGCGTCAGCTCACAGTCCCACACGCAATGCAGCGGCAGAGCCGCACTCAGCGCCCCCGGCAGGTAGAGCATGATCTGGTTCTCGGACGTGAGGATCTCGAAGTCCCCGAGAATCGCATCGCTACCGGTGCTGCGCCGGACCTGAGCACGCGGCACAAGATCATCGAGACTCACCGGCTCTCCGTCCGAGGTCACAGTCAGCGTCATCGAGAAGTCGTCCCCGGCGTACAGCACGAGGTTGACCCGGCGCGGCAGCGCTTCGAGCGTGATCGTGCCGTTGTCGGCTCCGTAGTCGTGAAACTCGCTGAGGTTCCCCAAGACCTGGACCTCCTGATAGGAGTCGTTGGGCACTCGCGCAAGCTGCCCACCAGCAGCGTCGTAGAGCACGAACTCGGCCCGGTAGATGCCCGTCAGATCAGTGTCGCCATCCTGCCAGTCGTACTGGCAGACGCCGACGTTCAGCTCGCCGTCCTGGAGAATCGCGGAACGGGCCTCCACGACCGGCACCGTCTCGCCCCGCCTGCGCATCACGAAATCGACGTGATCGACCTCGGACAGATCAATCGGCCTGCGGTCGGCGTAGCGGAGAGTCGCTCTGTACGGCGGCGCAAGCGCCCCGCGCTTCATGCACCACGGGCCTGTCAGCAGTCGGGGCACGCCTGGATGCTAAGGCGTGATCTACTCCTGATCCGATTCGGGTTCGGCCTCCGGCGTCTGCTCCTGCTCCTGCTCTGCCTTCGGGAACCAGCGCCGCTGCGACATCCTCCACACCCAAGCACGGCCTCTGCGCCGGGGCTTCTTGCCGTCTCCATCTCCGTTCCCCCCGTCACCCCCATTGCCGTCCGGCGGAAACGGCTCGGGCCTCGCTTCCAGTGCCTGCCCTGGTGCCCACACGTCCACATAGGTGCGCGGGTTCTCGGCATCCACGTAGAGCGGCGAGTGAACCCAGCTCACCCGCCGCATTCTACGAGGCCCTATGCAGCCAGCATTTCCGCTTCCTTGACGCCCCGGACGTTAGTCAGTTGCGTGACCTTCGCGTCGTTGTCGTACTTGTCGGTGTCGTGAGCCTTGACGGTCGCGTCGCAGGTGTAGGTCGTGCCCTGCTTCAACTC
>Ga0123355_10007396_pt1 | contig 16449 bp, 19 predicted proteins | sample TergutEmb28metaG_3_FD_89872 | JGI IMG/M metagenome (GOLD analysis project Ga0123355, IMG submission 89872) | Embiratermes neotenicus P1 segment gut microbial communities from Petit-Saut dam, French Guiana - Emb289 P1 | ecosystem: Host-associated > Arthropoda: Insects > Digestive system > Gut ...
TAGCGCAAACGGCAGGTTTGTTGACGGTGACGGTGATGAAGGCAGATTCCAAACGAGAGAGCGCACTTTGACGCTAAACTTCGATGATTTCAGCCCCATTAGCTTTTCGTACAACATCATAGAAGATCAGCTAACACTTCTAGGCGATGACACCCGCATGGTACTCACCCGCCGGTAATGGCTGAAACTGTATAAAAATTTTCTTATATCTACCACACACAGGCAGCCTCCCCACAATTCTACCACACTCCCACCCAAACTTCCATAAAAAACTGCCCCCTATCGCAAGATAGAGGGCAGTTTCGTCTGATTCGTTACGCAATCGCCGCTTTTGCCTTGTCGCACAGGGCGGTGAAGGCAGTCGGGTCGTGGATGGCCAGTTCGGACAGCATTTTCCGGTTCATCTCGATGCCGGATTTTTTCAGGCCGTGCATGAAGCGGGAGTAGTTTAACCCGTTGTTCTTGCAGCCTGCGCTGATTCTGGTGATCCAAAGTCTGCGGAAGTCACGCTTTTTCAGCTTTCTGCCGATATAGGCGTACCGCAGAGACTTCATCACCTGCTGATTGGCCATTTTAAAGTGCTTACTCTTGGCACCCCAATACCCTTTTGCCAGCTTTAACGTTCTTTTTCTTCTCTTGCGCGTCGGAACTGCGCCTTTAATCCTTGCCATATTGTAAAAACCTCCTATCTCTTCGTCTTATCGTTTACTTGTAGGGAATCATGCGCTTGATTGCCGGGGCGTTGGTCTCGTCGGCGTATGCTCCCTTACGGAGGTTTCTCTTGCGCTTTGTGCTCTTCTTGGTGAGAATATGGCTCATGAAAGCGTGGGAACGCTTTACTTTTCCGCTTTTGGTCAACTTGAACCGCTTCTTGGCACCGCTATGGGTCTTAATCTTAGGCATGTTGCGTGGCTCTCCCTTCTAAAATCACGGATTATTCTGTGGCTGGTGTCTCTTCAGTATTGACTTGCTCGGCCTTTTCGACTTTCTCAGGCTTCGGGGTCTTCTCGGCCTTTTCCGGTTTTGGGGCCTTGGGGGATAGGAACATAGACATGTTTCTCCCCTCCAGCTTGGGATTTTTCTCAATCGTGGCGATTTCTTCACACGCCTCGGCATACCGCTTGAGAACCTTCGCCCCGATATCCGTATGGGCCATCTGACGGCCCCGGAACCGGATGGTCACTTTCAACCGGTTACCCTCCTGCAAAAACTTGTGCCCATTTCGCAGTTTGACGTTAAAATCGTTCGTGTCGATGACGGGAGACATACGAATCTCCTTGATCTCCACCACATGCTGGTTTTTCTTGGCCTCTTTCTCCCGCTTGCTCTGCTCGAACTTGTACTTGCCGTAGTCCATAATCTTACAGACAGGCGGCTTTGCGCCGGGAGAAATTTTTACCAAATCAAGATCTTTTTCATACGCCAGGTCCAGCGCCGCTTGGGCCGCCATGACGCCGCACTGTTCTCCGGCCTCATCAATGAGCCGGATCTCCTTGTCGCGTATATCTTCATTGACTTGATGGGCGAGTTTACTGATCGAAAGCACCTCCAATTTAATAATCCGCATAAAATACAAAACGTGAATGCGATTGGCATCCACGAGACAACATACCCGATATAAAAATCTGGGTATTCCATGTTGACCAGAGCGCACAAATATGGCCTGGTGAGGACGGGGATGCCGTACCTACTTTGTTTTGCCCTCGTAGTATACCAGGTGGGCGGGGTGGTTGTCAACTAAATTTTTGCCGGGATGGCGCTCTACGCACGGGACAGGAATGGGAGCGTCACTCTGTGATCCGCCAGGATATTTTCTTTCCCATCCAGTACGAAGAACGTCGTATTCTCCTCCTCCGCCTTTTCAATCGTATATCCCGTCGCATCTTTCGGCGTGAAACCCAGGGTTACGGTATGGGTGTCCGTAGCGGCAATGATCCCCAGCAGATCGTTTATATCACAGGGATTGCTTGCGTAGATGTCGTAGCAGAACATCTCCTGGTCCTCCTCTGCCGCAATGACAACGGCGTCATATTTCTCAATATAGTAGATGTAATCCCGCAAAAAGGTGACGCAGTGAAACATCAATATCCCGATATCGTTGTCCATTGCCAGGAGGGAAAAGGGGTTGGATGCTCTGTGTTTTTGAATCAGCAACTCCACATCTGATTGGACTTCTAAGTCCAGCTTTCTGAATATCCCGTCTCGTTTGGTCAGGGGCATAGAGTATGTGTATTCATCTGCCGGGACAAAGCCGAATTCGGGATAAAAATCCACGACGGAATCATTGGCGTAGAGATAGATGCAGTCGCAGTTCTCTCTCCATTCGTTTAAGACCGTCTCTGTCAGCCATCTGCTCAGCCCCTGCTTGCGATAGGCGGGGTCGGTCACAACTGTGCTGATCTGTGCGTATCTCCTCGGGCTGTCGTGCCACGTAAAGTCATTGACTGAAACCCCCACGCTTGCAACCCCACGATCATCGATAAACAGTGTGTAGGGGATAAAGCTATCGTCAGAAAATCCGGATTCATACCACGGCGTAAAATCCAGTCCAAACACGCTCTGCACCAGGCGAAAATAGCGCTCTCTGGCCGCCTCGTCTTGCATGGCATTTGGGATGAACTTGTATTCTGTTCCGTTGATTGTCACATGCATAGCTCGTATCCTCCTTGTGCTCTGGCTGAAAGTATATCATATCGGCGGATAAAAACATACCCTGGTATTCTCGCAGCGAAAGTGGTACAATATGGATCATAAATCGAAAAAATCACAAGGAGTGTTTTATTATGCAGCAACATTTAAAAGATTACGCAAGGCTCATTGTCCAGATCGGAGCCAATGTCCAGCAGGGGCAGACGGTGGTCATCTCCGCCGCGGCGGACTCCGCTTATTTCGTCCGCATGGTGGCCGAGGCCGCCTACGATGCGGGGGCCCGGGACGTGGTGACCCGATTTTCTGACGACGCCCTCACCCGGATGCACTATCTCCGGGCCGATTCCGCCGTATTTGACGAAGTCCCCGGCTGGCTCCCCGCATTCTATCGGGAGTACGCCGACCGGGACGCCGCAGTTATCTCTATCGCCTCTTCCGATCCGGAACTGCTCTTGGGCGCCGATCCCGCCCGCATCCAGCGCAATAATATTGCCACCAGCAAGGCGATGAAGTTCTACTACGATAAAATCATGGCCAACGCTTTTCCCTGGACCATCGCCGCCATCCCCTCGGAGTCCTGGGCATTGAAAGTCTTCCCCGACCTCTCCCCGGTTGAGGCCGTAGATCGCCTCTGGGAGGCCATCCTCGCCGCCGTCCACGTGGGCGACGGGGACCCCGTGGCCATCTGGCGGGAGAAGGTCGCCACTATGGCCGCCAGAGCCGAGGCCCTCAACGCCTATCGGTTCGTCAAGTTGCACTATCAAAACAGCCTCGGCACGGATTTGACCCTCACCCTGCCGGAGGCCCACAAGTGGGTGGCCTGCGGCGAAAAGGCCAAAACCGGCGCCAACTTCGTGGCCAATATCCCCACGGAGGAAATTTTCGTCCTCCCCGACCGGCTCGGCACCCAGGGCGTGGTCTACGCCAGCATGCCCCTCTCCCTCAACGGCAATCTGGTGGAGAATATCAAATTTACCTTTGAGCAGGGCAAAATCGTAAAGGCCGAGGCCACAAAGGGCCTGGAGCATCTGGAGAAAGAGCTGGAAATCGACGAGGGCGCCCGCTATTTGGGCGAGATCGCCCTGGTTCCCTACCACTCCCCCATCTCCCAGATGAATATCCTCTTTTACAACACCCTGTTCGACGAAAACGCCTCCTGCCATCTGGCCTTCGGCCGGGCCTATCCCACGTTCCTCGACGCGGACGACCGCACGGAGGAGGAACTCAAGGCCCGGGGCATGAACGACTCCCTGGTCCACGTGGACTTTATGATCGGCACCGCCGACCTGTCCATTACCGGCACCACGGCGGACGGTGCAAAAGTCCCTGTGTTTGTGGATGGGAATTTTGTGATATAGCATCCCTATCGTAGGGTGCGGCTCCCTCGGCACATTGTTCCACTGTACAGTACAGTGAAGACGGTACGCCGAGGGCGTTACAACGCCAAAGAACGGTGCGCCGAGGGTATCGCGCCCTACGAAATCCCACCAAACACTTGACAACTCCTCAAACATGGTGTATTCTATAGTTGAACAATTGCTCAATCGTTCGATTGGAGGGTTCCAAATGCAGCCAAGACAACATATCTGCGAAGGCACCATCATCCACGAGGACGTGGTCGCCCGTGTGCGGGAGGCCATGCCGGAGGGCGCGCAGTTCTATGCCCTCTCCAATCTCTATAAGATGCTCGCGGACAACACCCGTCTGAAAATTCTGTGGGCCCTCTCCTGTGAGCGCATGTGCGTCTGCGACTTGGCCTTCCTGCTGGGGATGACAAAATCCGCCGTGTCCCACCAACTCAAATCCTTGCGTCTCGCAAATCTTGTGCAAAACGAAAAACAGGGCAAGAATGTCTACTACTCCCTCGCGGATTGTCACGTACGGGAGATGTTGGAGAACGGATTTGTCCACAGCGCAGAATAGAATACGAGTAAATTTTTTCGCCAAACAATTGAGCAATCGCTCAACTGTATTTCTCCCGCCTACGGTAGGGAAAACACGAAAATTCGTTAGGAGGAATCCATATGTCACGCGAAACAGCTTGCACAGATTGCTGTCCTACCGCTGAATCCCTCGTCCGGGAGCGTGCGCCCGAGCCGCCCCGCTCCGCCCATATTGGGAAAATCATCTGGCTAATCGCAGGTGCCGTAATCTTTGTCGCCGGCATCCTGTTTGAATTTCTTGTGGACGGGGGCCGATACGTGGCCCTGACCGCATATATCATCAGCTATCTCATGCTGGGGGGCAAAGTCGTCCTGCGGGCGGGGAGAAATATCCTGCGGGGCAGGGTGTTTGATGAGAATTTTCTCATGGCCATCGCCACCCTCGGGGCCTTTGCCATCGGGAAATACGCCGAAGCGGTGGCCGTCATGCTGTTTTATCAAATCGGCGAGTTTTTCCAAGAGCTGGCGGCGCAGAAGTCAAAACGCAGAATCTCAGAACTCATGGATATCCGACCCGATTTTGCCAATTTGCAATCAGCGGACGGCCTTCGGCAAGTCCCGCCGGAATCCGTGGAGATCGGAGATATTATCCTGGTAAAACCGGGGGAGAAAATCCCTCTGGACGGCATTGTCATCGACGGCGAGGCCATGTTGGATACGTCGGCCCTGACCGGGGAATCCGTCCCGCGAAAAGCCGCCCCAGACGATACGGTGTTGTCCGGCTGTATCAATCAAAATGGGGTGCTGACCATCCGGGTGACGAAAGTCTTCGGCGAATCCACCGCCTCGAAGATCATTGACCTCATTGAAAACGCCGCCGGGAAAAAGGCCCCCACGGAGACGTTTATCACGAAATTCGCCCGGTACTATACCCCGGCCGTGGTGGCAATCGCCGCGCTTCTCGCCGTGATCCCGCCGTTACTGTTTGGCGGCGCATGGACTGATTGGATCCACCGCAGTCTAATCTTTCTCGTAATCTCCTGCCCCTGTGCACTGGTGGTATCCATCCCCCTGGGATTTTTCGGCGGTATTGGCGGAGCCTCGAAAAAAGGGATTTTGATCAAAGGCGGCAACTACTTAGAGGCCTTGAGCAACCTCGAACTCGTCGTGTTTGACAAGACGGGGACCCTCACAAAAGGCGTATTTAAAGTGACGGCCCTCCTGCCGGAAAACAGTCGCAGCGATCGGGACTTGCTGGAACTGGCCGCATATGCCGAAGCCTTTTCTAGCCACCCTATCGCCGTGTCGATCCGAGCCGCATACGGCAAACCTATCGACAAGAGCAGCCTGGCCCAATATGAGGAAATCCCGGGACATGGGGTCTGCGTCAACTGGAATGGGCGGACAATCCGCGCCGGAAATGAAAAGCTGATGCAGAAGATGAGCGTCCCTTTTACCGAAGCAGCGCAAACGGGTACGAAAGTATACATCGCGCTGGACGGCGTGTTCGCAGGTGCGATCGTCATCTCTGACGAGATCCGCCCGGACAGCATCCAGGCGATTCAGGCGCTGAAAGCGATGGGTATCGAGAAAACCGTCATGCTCTCGGGAGATATCCCCCAGATCGCCACGGCTGTGGCCAGCGAGTTGGGGATCGACGAGGTATATAGCAGCTTATTGCCGGGAGAAAAAGTCGAAAAACTCGAATTACTCAACATGCAAAAGCGCCCAAAAAGCACCCTCGCTTTCGTGGGGGACGGACTCAACGACGCCCCTGTCCTGGCAATGGCTGACGTGGGCGTGGCCATGGGCGGCCTGGGCTCCGACGCCGCTATCGAGGCCGCCGATGTGGTGCTCATGACGGATGAGCCGATCAAACTGGTAGAGGCCGTGGAAGTCGCCCGGTTTACCAAGCGGGTTGTCTGGCAAAATATCATCTTGGCATTGGGTGTGAAAGGCCTGTTCCTCTTCTTAGGCGCATTGGGCGTCTCGTCTCTGTGGGAGGCGGTCTTTGCCGATGTGGGGGTGACGTTGCTGGCTGTTTTTAACGCTATGCGGGTTATGAATCGGTGAGAAAATAGATTTTGCACCGCATAAGACCGGAAAGATGAACATTTCATCTTTTTGACCTTGTCAACTCCAACTCACTCCAGCTCCCCGCCCCGCATAGAATGAAGTGAGCCCCGTTTGGGGGCAATTTACCATAGGAGGGTGTGCAATGTGCTTCTGTAACAGAAGATGGTGTCAGTGCAGTTGGGGATTCCAGCGCCGCTGGAGTTTTCAACGCCGCTGGGGTGGCTGGGGCCGCTGGTGTTAGACCCAAAACGTCCACTTCTTAACATACTGGGACGGCGAAAACGCCGTCCATACATATACGACTACGACAGTACCAATCCACCCATTGCGCACCTTCCCAATATGAACCGCAAGCAGACAACATTGCAAATACATCTGGAGTGGTCTCATGCGCCCGACTGAACTCAACGCCATCCTTACGGCGCTTACCAACTATTTTTATGTCAGCCTAGATGAGAGGACTTTTACCAACCTGGCCATCTTCCTCTCCCTGCTCAGCAAAGAGATGCTCGCCATGGAGGCCATTCGGGCACTCTGCCGGATTGAAGATATGGCTGAAAAAGAGGAATCGAACTCGCCTTAACACCCTATTCCTCTTTCAATGCGGCGAACCGATCTTCTATGGCTCGGTTATAGTTGAACACGCTGCGGGTGTATGCCTCATCCATATAGGTGCTGGTGAGCAGAAAGTCCGCTGTGGCCCGGTTGTTGGCCACGGGAATATCGTAGAGTACGGCAATCCTGAGCAGAGCCTTGACGTCCGGATCGTGGGGCTGGGCGGCCAGTGGATCCCAGAAAAAGATCATAAAATCCACACGCCCCTCCACAATCCGTGCGCCGATCTGCTGGTCACCGCCCAACGGCCCGCTGTTGTAGCCCCGCACGGGCAATCCCGTCCGCTGGGTGATGCGTTTCGCCGTCGTCCCGGTTCCGCACAGGAAATGTCCCTTTAGGATATCCCGGTTGGCGAAAGCCCAGTCCGCCAGTTCCTCTTTCTTCGTATCGTGGGCGATGAGGGCGATATTCTTCTGGACCCCTAATGTGAAGGGGATGTATTCTATATCTATCATATAATCCGTTCCTCCATGGAAGTAATATAAGGCGCAATGCATGGGGCACCGGTGAATAAAACGCCGTGAATCCCCTCTGCTTGGGCCGCCGTTATGTTTTCTTCTATATCATCAAAAAACAGGCACTCTTTTGGGGAGAGTTGATACTTTTCCAGTAGATGCCGATATATTGCGGGAGATGGTTTGATTGCGTGGATATCGCAGGAAAATACCCCGCCGTCAAAGAGCGCAAAAAATGGGTATTGATCGAATATATAGCTGCGCCCTTCTTTATGGTAATTGGACAAGTAGTACAACTTGTGTCCCAATGCCTTGATTTGTGGCAATAGTGCTACCGTATCGGAGATGGGCGTCAGCATGTCGGGCAAGTTTTGCATCGTCTGGCGGATTGCGGATTGATACGCCAGCTCCCGCATACAGAAAATCTCCGCCGCCTCTTCATGGGTCAGAAGGCCCTGGTCTAATTTCACCCACTCCGGGCTTTGAAATATGGTCTGATACATCTTATCCGCCACGGTCTTCTCGTTGAATTGTTCTTCCAAATATAACTGAGGTTTGAAATGGATCAGGACATTTCCTATGTCAAAGATGAAGTTCATAGCGTATCTCCTCTCTCATTGCCATATAATCATCAGGAACTGCTGGTAGTTTGAGATCATTTTACCATAGCTCATACTAGATTTCCAGCGTACACTGTGATAAAATAAATCTATTCACAGATCACAGATCAAAACGAGGAGGCGAGAAAAATGACGTATACACTTACCCGTACAAACCGCAAAACCTGCGCCATCTACGTGCGAGACGGCGCTGTGGAAGTCCACGCCCCTCACGGTCTGCCCCTGTCTGAAATCGAGGGCTTTCTCGCCGTAAAATCCGATTGGATCCAGGAGAAACTGGCCCTGTCCACCGCCCTGCTGGAACAGCGGACAAGCTTTTCTCTCACCTATGGCGACACCGTGCGCTATCGGGGCAATCTGTATCCGATCCTGGCGAGACCAGGCAAGGAGATGGGGTTTTCCCAGGACGGATTCTTTATGCCCCTCGACCTCACACCGGAGGAGCTTAAATCTGCGTGTATCCAGATCTACCGCTATGCCGCCAAGTCTGTTCTGCCGCAAAAAGTACAGCACTTCGCCCCGCAGATGGGGGTTTCGCCCAATAGCGTCAAAATCACCGGCGCAAAGACCCGCTGGGGGAGCTGCTCCGCCCGGGGCAATCTCTGCTTTTCCTGGCAAGTGATGATGGCGGGAGAGGCGGAAATCGATTATATCGTGGTCCACGAGTTGGCCCATCTAAAAGAGCTCAACCACGGCCCCCGGTTTTGGGCGCTGGTGGAAGCGGCCCTCCCGGCGTACGAGACCTGTCGGGAACGGCTAAAGGCGCTACAAGATCAACTGCGCCTGGAGAATTGGTCATGAGCCGGAGTGAGACCATGAGACTGTTTTTTGCCGTCAATTTCTCCGAGGAAATCGTCGCCCGCCTAGCCGTCCTGCGGGATACGCTGGGGGCAAGCGCCGCCGGGGGTCGCTTTACAAAGACAGAACAGTTCCATCTGACCCTGGCCTTCTTAGGCGAGCGCGATCAAATGGAATTGGAAAAAGCAATGGCTGTGCTGGATGCCCTGTCTATTCCGCCTATGAAACTTTCCATCGACCGCCTGGGCCGCTTCCGGCGCAACGACGGGGATATCTGGTGGGCCGGGGTGCAGAAAAATGATGCATTGCTCGCCTTGCAGCGGGATTTGACCGCCGCCCTTCGCTCCGCCGGATTTTCTCTGGAAAATCGTCCTTACACGCCCCATATCACGTTGGGCCGCAGGGTGGTGACGGAAATTGCGCCGTGGCAGATTTCTCCCTTTGGAGAGATTGCCAGCTCGGTTGAATTGATGGTGTCGGAGCGTATACAGGGGCAATTGACTTATCGGATTATACGAGGAAACCCAAAATGAAAACCATGACAGTACATATCAGCGGCATGTCTTGTGCGGCCTGTGCAAGCAATGTAGACCGTATTTTAAACAATCTGGATGGCGTGGCGGCGGAGATAAACTTCGGCGCTGAAAAAGTGCGCTTAACCTTTGACGAATCCGAGTTCTCTTTTGACCAAATAGCTGAGACACTGAAACCATCCGGTTTTACGCTACATTTGCCCCAGGAAGATGAGACCGCCGCCGTGGCCCAACGCAAAGCGCAGGAAATGGACGCCCTGCGAAGGCGCCTTGTCTGGTCCGCGATTTTTACAATTCCGCTGGCCATTTTTGCCATGATCCCCATGTTTCTCATGGAAGCGGGCCTCACTTGGATTCCGCATAATCTGGATCCCATGCATTTTCCGGTTGCCAATATGGTCATCCAGACTATGCTGACCGCCCCCGTTTTGATTGTGAATCGGCGGCTGTTCCGGGACGGGTTCCGGTCTCTGTTCGGGGGGCACCCCAACATGGACTCCCTCATCGCAAAGGGTACCACTGTGGCCGTGGCGTATAGCCTGTATCTGGCAGTGCAAAATCTGTTCTTCGGCGCACACTATATGCCCTATTACGAGGTGGCGGCAGTGATTCTCACCCTAGTTGTGCTGGGCAAGTATTTGGAGGCTAAAACGAAAGGAAAAACCTCTGAAGCCATCCAAAAGCTCATGGGCCTGGCCCCAAAAACCGCAAAAATCATCCGGGACGGCAAAGAGGTTGAAATTCCCATTGAAGAAGTCATTGTCGGGGATCGTATCATTGTGCGCCCCGGCGAGAAAATGCCCGTGGACGGTCTCGTCATCTCCGGAGAGACCGCCGTAGATGAATCCATGCTCACAGGCGAGAGTATGCCCGTGAATAAACGGGCTGGGGATGAGATTATCGGGGCCAGTATCAATAAAAACGGCTCTATCCAGTACCGGGCGACAAAAGTCGGAAAAGATACGGTCTTGTCCCAAATCATCCGCTTAGTCGAACAAGCCCAGACGTCGAAAGCGCCCATTGCACGGCTGGCCGATGTTATCTCCGGCTACTTTGTCCATGCGGTTATAGTGATTGCGCTTTTAGCCGGCCTCGCCTGGTTTATCTCCGGGGCCGGCCTCGGGTTCTCTCTGCGAATTTTGATCTCCGTTCTGGTGATTGCGTGTCCCTGTGCCCTGGGACTGGCTACCCCTACAGCCATCATGGTGGGGACGGGCAAGGGGGCGGAGCACGGCATCCTCATCAAGAGCGGCGAGGCATTGGAGACGGCCCATAAGATAAACACAGTTGTCCTGGACAAGACGGGGACGATTACCGAGGGCAATCCCCATGTCACGGATATCTTGACCTGGGGCGGATATGACGAGGACACGCTATTGCGCCTTGCCGCAGCAGCTGAGGCCCGGTCAGAGCACCCCCTGGGGGAGGCGATTGCGGTCTACGGGCGCAAAAAATTCGATCCCCTGCCGGATCCGGAGGCGTTTCGCGCCATTATCGGCGAGGGAATCGAAGCGGTGATTGACGGGAGAGATATATTGATCGGCAATCGAAAACTCATGGACAATCGAGGCGTTGGTGTCACGGCATATTCCCCAGACAGTGACCGCCTCGCCTACGAGGGGAAAACGCCCATGTATGTGGCCGTGGACGGAGTCCTTGCGGGCATTATCGCCGTGGCCGATGTCATCAAGCCCACGAGCCAGACGGCTGTCAGGCAGCTCCAGGGCATGGGCATTGACGTGGCCATGCTCACCGGTGACAATCAACGCACCGCCCAGGCAATCGCCCGGGAGACTGGGATCCACCAGGTTTTCGCAGAGATTCTGCCCCAGGACAAGGCGGAGTATGTGAAGAATCTCCAGGCCCAAGGCAAGAAAGTGGCCATGGTCGGCGACGGAATCAATGACGCCGTCGCCCTGGTACAGGCGGATGTGGGCATCGCCATCGGCTCCGGGACGGATATCGCCATGGAGTCCGCTAAGATCGTACTCATGGGCGGCGACTTGACCGGCGTGGCCGCCGCCATCTATTTGAGCAAACGGACACTGCGAAATATCAAGCAAAATCTGTTCTGGGCTTTCGCCTATAACGTACTGGGAATTCCCATCGCCATGGGACTATTGTACCTTCTGTTCGGCGGCCCACTCATGAGCCCCATGATCGCGGCGCTGGCCATGAGTTTTAGCTCCGTGTCCCTGCTTTTGAACGTGTTGCGGCTTAAGAAGATGAGGTTGGGGATTTAGCCTATGTATTCAATAATGCAGGAGATATCATCCAACACTGGAACATCGCACGACCGCAATATCTCTCTGCTCTGATGCCCGTTTGGGATCAAAACACAGTCTATGCCAAGTGCCTTTGCCACTTTGTAATCATGCTCTGTATCCCCTATTAAAATAGCGCTATCTATGCTTTCCCGTGCCATATATTTTAAGCCTATCTCCACTTTGCTCTTTGCATAAATATCGGAAAGACCCAGTATTTCATCGAAATAGCTGGCAATCTCAAATTCACCCATTTGAGACAATAGATTACGCCTCTCCGACGCTGATAAAACGATCTGGGAAATGCCGCTTTTGCGAATAGAATCCAGTGTGGTTTCTGCGTTGGGATATAGGCTACAATTACCGTTTTTGTTCGAGTGATAGAGTGAGATGTACTCCTCCGCTACATCTTCAAATCTCTCATCCTCAAAATTGAATCCCACGTTTTTATAATATTGAATAATGGGGAAACAAAAAGCATTGTGATAGTCTGAAATCCCCCGAATGGTTTTGATACCCCGTTTGGAAAGCATTTGATTGATGACTGTAATACACCAGCTAACATCGTCAAAAAGCGTGCCATTCCAGTCCCATATAATGTGTGAGTATCTTTGCTTTTTGTTCATGTTTGTTTCTCCAGGTCAAAAAGATTATTGTTGCAACCATTGCAAAAATTCACGAAATCGCAGGGTGCGGTGTTCTCAAATTTACCGAGGACATCGCACCCTGCCATCATATTTCCCAAACTTCTACACAAACTACAGGATGAAAGGTTGTGTGATATATGAGCCTCATCCCTTGCACCAGCAGTTGCGTCTATCAGCAGGACGGCACCTGCACTCTGGAGCGGGCCGCCTCCTGCGGGACGCTGGATGCCCGGCCGACGGCAGGGTGCGTCCATTTTATCAGCGCCGGATCAAAGACCAACTGCCGTGAAAGCATCCCGAATGGTCTTGACCATGGTCAGCTTTAGCCCCTCGGGTCGGATCAATTTTTCCCGACCCTGCACGGGGAGGATACACTTGGTAAACCCCAATCGCTGAACCTCGGCCAGCCGCTGATTGATCCCCGACACGGCCCGAATCTCCCCGGTGAGACCTACCTCACCGATAGCGACGATCCCGCTGTCCAGGGGCCGATTCCGGTAGCTGGACGCGATGGCCAGCATGGCGGCTAAGTCCGCCGCCGGTTCGTCGATGGTCAGGCCGCCCACCACGTTGACGTAGGCATCGCATCCGCCGATAGCCAGGCCGCCACGCTTCTCCGCCACGGCCAAGAGCAGCATGGCCCGCCCCAGGTCCAGGCCGTTGGCCGTCCGGCGGGGGACTTTCAGGCTGGTGGGGGTGAGCAAAGCCTGTATCTCCGCCAGCACGGGGCGGGTGCCCTCCATGACACTGGTGACACAGGTGCCGGGGGCGTTCTCCGGCCTGCCGGAGAGGAGCATCTCCGAGGGGTTGGGCACCTCTTTCAGCCCCGCCCCCGTCATCTCAAAGACACCGATCTCATTGGTGGAACCGAAACGGTTCTTGGCCGCCCGGAGGATCTTATAGGACAGATTGCTGGCCCCCTCCACGTACAGCACACAGTCCACCATGTGCTCCAATACCCGGGGGCCTGCGATGTCCCCCTCTTTGTTCACGTGGCCGATGACAAATACCGTGAGCCCTTCGCCCTTGGCCATCTGCATCAAATGCATGGTACACTGCTTGACCTGGCTCACACTGCCGGGGGCCGTATTTACATCGTCGGAAAATAGGGTCTGGATAGAGTCTACGATGAGCATGTCCGGCTGAATCTCCCCTACTGCCACCTGGATCTGTTCCAGATTTGTCTCCGGCAGGAGAAATAACTCCGCCCCGGAGACCCCCAGCCGCTCGGCCCGCATCTTGATCTGGGCTTGGGATTCCTCGCCGGATACATACAGCACCCTGGCAAAGCGGCTCAAATGGCCGCAAATTTGCAGCATCAGCGTAGACTTCCCCACACCGGGGGCTCCGCCGATGAGCACCAGGGAGCCTTTGACGGCACCGCCCCCCAGTACCCGATCCAACTCCCCTAACCCCGTGTCAAAGCGGATCTCGTCCCCGCTCTCCACTTCCGTCAAAAGCCGGGCCGTGGACGGATTGGCGTTCCGCACCGGGACGGCTTGTCCTTTGCCGCCTTTGGCTTTTCCCTTGACCACGGTCTCCTCTACAATGGTATTCCACTGCCCGCAGGCGCCGCACTGCCCCGACCACCGGGGCGTCTCGTTGCCGCAGGCACTGCAAAAGAATATGATTTTTTCTTTCATGTAGGGTCACCCCCTCTAAAATATTATTCTATGAATAAATCTTGGGATTGCATAAAACCCGCAAACAAACTGGCGGCTAGTTTTCGCTGATAGGAGTCCGTCCGTAGGAGCGACACCTCCCAGGGATTGGACAAAAAACCGCACTCCACTAGAATCGCTGGGCAGTCAATATGTTGCATCAAATATACGCTGCGAGGCGCGGGGAGCGGACTCCGCTCCTTTTGGGGCCGGAGCACTATAATTAGAATTTCTTGGGTGATTTGGGCAAATTCCTTACTGGTACCGGTATTCGTAAAGAGTATCTGAGGTCCGGATACGCTGGTATCCGCAAATATGTTCTGGTGAATGCTGATGACCACGGCGTTTGGGGTGTCGTTGATCTGCGCCACCCTGGCCCTGGTATCGGCCACTTTTTTTTCCCGGATCCGATCTGCATCCTCCGGATAGTCCAGATCAGCCGTGCGCCGGGTCATTTGGACGGGGATACCGTAGAGTGTCGCCAACGCCTCTAGTTTCAGCCCGATTTCCAAGTTGAGTTCCCGCTCATGCAACCCATCCGGAGAACTGGCCCCGCCGTCAACGCCGCCGTGACCGGGGTCGATGATTAGAATCACCCCTGCCGGTTGATCCGTGGCCGCCATGACCGTCACATGGGTCTGCCCTCTGGCGTGATAATACACCCCGGCCAGTCCCAAAAGCAGGACAGCGGCCATACACAGCAAAATCCCCCTGCCCCATATGCGCTTGCTCACATTGTCCACGCCCCTCTCTAGGGTACACTATGAGGGGGCGGGAGAAAATATGTACACGCCTGTATTATAGCACAGAACAAGCAAAAAAAGAACCGAACACCGAATCCGCTCATAAGATGAGAATAGAGACGCAAAGTGTCTCCAGATAACTTGTATTCTTAGGAGGAATCCCTCGTGCACGAGAACCGACATCATCATCCAGCCCCGGATTTCACACCGGAGCATAGAACCGGCATACTGCCAACCGATGCGCCCCTGGCAGTGCCTTTTGTCCCCTTTCAGCGGGACAATCCGCCCCAGTACAGTCCAGAGGATGGTTTTCCCCGGGGGACTATCTTCCCCGGCTTGGACCTCCCCTGGCAGAACACGGTCAACCGCTCCCACCCCGCCGCCGGGACGCCCCTGGGCGAGATCATGGAACTGGAATTCGCCGTCTTTGATCTGGCCCTCTACCTGGACACCCACCAGCACGATACCCAGGCCATAGAAATGGCGGCGCACTACACAGACCTGCTACATACCGCCAGAAAACAGTACGTCGAGGAACACGGCCCCCTGTCTCACGGCGAGGCCATCCAAGACGGCAAATACACCTGGCTCCAGGACCCCTGGCCCTGGGAATATCAGGAAAGGAGGGGCTGATCTATGTTTCGATATGAAAAGAAGCTACAGTATCCGGTGAATATTAAAAATCCGAATCCTGCATTGGCAAAATTTATTATAAGTCAATACGGAGGCCCAGACGGCGAATTGGGCGCCTCTCTGCGTTATCTCTCCCAGCGGTACAGTATGCCCTATCCGGAACTCCGCGGACTTTTGACAGATATTGGAGTTGAAGAACTGAGTCACATGGAATTGGTCGCTACCATCGTCCACCAACTGACCCGGAACATGACCGTGGAGGAGATCAAACGTGCCGGGCTTGAGCCCTACTTCGTAGATCACACGGCGGGGGTCTACACCCAGTTCGCCTCCGGCACTCCGTGGAGTGCCGCCACTTTCGCCGTAAAAGGAGACGTGATCGCCGACCTGACGGAGGATCTGGCGGCGGAGCAGAAGGCCCGGGTGACCTACGACAACATCCTGCGCCTCTCCGACGACCCCGACGTGAACAACGTGATCCGCTTCCTCCGGGAACGGGAAGTGATCCATTTCCAGAGATTCGGCGAGGCCATCGAACTGGCCCGGGAGCGGATGGATCGGCGGAATATTTACGCTGTAAACCCGGCGTTTGATCGGGTCTAGTTCACCTCCTTTTACAGATTGAGCGATTGCAACGGCAAGTAAAATCCAGACATCGTTCCGCTTGATTAAAGAAAGAGCGTAGATGCAAAATGCCTTTCGGCATCTTGCATCTACGCTTTTCACTATGCCGCCGGACTGAAAGGTCAGGCATCACACCCGCTTAATTTTCCCCCAAGTCGATTTATTTTTCCCATATCGGAGAAAAGCCGCAAAACGCACGATAACAAGAACATAACGGAAAAATCCAAACTCCAGTACACATAAAAACA
>Ga0123355_10007397_pt1 | contig 16449 bp, 15 predicted proteins | sample TergutEmb28metaG_3_FD_89872 | JGI IMG/M metagenome (GOLD analysis project Ga0123355, IMG submission 89872) | Embiratermes neotenicus P1 segment gut microbial communities from Petit-Saut dam, French Guiana - Emb289 P1 | ecosystem: Host-associated > Arthropoda: Insects > Digestive system > Gut ...
CAACGACCACCGCTGGCTCATTTTTACCACACGCATAATAGTCTAGAAAAGTGAGTGGCTTAGCACCTGAACATATTATGTCATTTACACACATCGCCACGCAGTCTATACCTATTGTATCGTGTTTGTCCATTAAAAAAGCCAGTTTTACCTTGGTACCGACACTATCAGTACCAAAAGACAAAACGGGCTCGTCCATATCCTTAAATTCAGCAAGTGAATAAAGCCCCGAAAATCCGCCAAGGTGACCCAAGACGTTTTTATCCAGAGTTTTTTTTACATGCTGTTCAATACCTTTGTTTGAGGCATAGCCCGCATGAACATCGACACCAGCCTCGGTGTAGCGTTTATTTTTATCCATATTATCACTCCTGAGTATATTAATCAACTTATACTTATCCGCCCAATCGCTCTAGCCCCTGCTCAGCTTGTCTAAGCACAGGAACAGGAGACATTGCAAAGTCTTCCACGACTCGCCTAAAATACTCTATAGCCATTTCCACATCACCTTCTTCTTCTGCGATGCGTCCTAAATAGAAAAATATACTGCCAAACAAGTCTGAATCATTTGGCGCAAATTCCAAGCTGATATTAAGGGATGTTCTAGCAGCTGCAAAATTGCCATTAGAAAAATACACAAACCCATCATTGTACGCGGCACTGGACGCTGTCCTAAAAGCGATGTCTCTGCCTTCTTCAAACCTTGCACGTGTAGGATCGTTCATACCGACAGGATCAATCAGTGCAAAAATTCTGGCCGCTTCTAAGTGATTGCTATTTCTTATTTCATCCCAACCGAGGTCTACGCGCTGCTCTTGGTCTGCCATGCCCATTATATTTTGAATCCTTGCATAGTCTTCCCGTGCCTCTGTAAGTTCAAGCTCTAGTTGAGCAATCCTATAACCACTGTCTTGAATCGCCCTTGATAAGTTGTCCTCAGTAGCTGTGAGTGCGGCTGTGAGTGTATTAATCTCTGCATTTGCATCTGCGACCCTACCAGGAATATATGTAAGGAACAAAAGCGCAATCGTACACACTACACCAACTACAAAACTCAAAGCCTCCACCATAAAAAAATTGTTAGAGAACATCTTTTTCTTTCTAAGCTCGCTTAAAAAATTACCCGAAAAAATAGTTTCAGCTGTAGCAAATTCAGGCTCTCTAACTTCTTTTAGGCTAATCTTTTTTTTATCCGGGAAAAGAGCAGTATAATAATTTAGCGTTATGGGATTGTTGATATCAAGCTCCAACACTTTTTCAACCAAAACGGACGCTACCTGCTTCTCACCCTTAATAAGATGACAAAATGCAAGCAAGTTCATAGCATCAATAAAGTTCGGGCTAAACTCCAATGCTTTTTTAAGCTGAATAATAGCTAAGTCATCGCTCTTTTGCTGAATATAGCCAAGCGCATTATTATACATGCTTATAGCGTCGTTGCAATCATCAAGAAGCCCAGGAGTTATCTGCAGCTCCTCAATATAGCGTACAGCAGGATTACCTTCTGTTAAGAGTGAGGCACTCATAATCCATTGTTTAAGCGCGTCCGCAGTTTTTCCCACTTCAAAGTAAACCAGTCCTAAAAGGTTTCTGGCGTAAAAATTGTTTTTATTAAACTGTATGCTTTTTGTCAGCGATTCAATGCTACCAGAGAGGTCACGAATACGTGCCAGCTCAAGCCCTTTATTATATAAAACGTCGCTTATTTTAAGCGTCTTTTCAAAAATAAGTATATCGACACCGCACTCGGGACATATGTGTCCCGCCAAAAAGCTAAATCCGCAATTTGGACACTTCAATTAAATCTTCCCCTTACGCCTTCTGCCAGAAGCTTGGTCGGTTATATACTGTAAAAGATCCATCATGTCTTTTATTTCATCGCTTTGTATAGAACTCTCGACTTCATCAATGTTTAAAATTGGCTTGTATTTGCTCACTTCTTCTTCAAAATTTATCATATTTTTATCACATTCCTCATATCGCGTTTTTTCGACATGCAACTAATTTTGTATACATTATACACCAAAGTGGGTATGAATTACAATAGCCTTATTATGGTGTGGACTATTTATTTTCTTAAAATTTTCTGTACGTTTTTGTCAAAAATTCTCTTTCAAATATCGCTATTTTGTTTTATAATGGATATATCTATATATATAGAAAATACAGAAATATAAAAATGGGGGATTTTGTGTGATTTTATCAGGACTTGAGATTAAAAAAAGGATAGGGACAGATATAATTATAACACCATACGATGAAAAAAACATTAATCCAAACAGCTATAACCTACATCTTCATAACGAGTTTTTGGTCTATGACGAAGAGCTACTCGATATGAAAAAGCCTAATAAAACCAAAACAATAACTATCCCAGAAGATGGTCTTATTCTTGAACCTGGGAAGTTATACTTAGGGAGGACTGTTGAATATACTCAAACGAAAAATTGCGTACCGATGCTTGAGGGTCGCTCGTCTATTGGCAGATTAGGTCTATACATACACGTCACAGCAGGGTTCGGGGATGTTGGCTTTGCGGGGTACTGGACGCTTGAGTTTCACTGTATCCAGCCTATAAAGATTTATCCAGGAATTAGTATTTGCCAGATATATTATCACACGCTTGAAGGAGAGTATGTGGAATATTCGTCTGGTAAATATCAGAATAATTCGGGGATTCAGGCTAGTTTGTTGTATCGAGATTTTGAAGGGAAGTAAGCCCAGTGGAGTGAACTTCCAATTCTGGAGGTGTGGATATGGAAATAATTGTTTTCGATTCAAATAGCATTTTTGCACTTTCTCTTGAAGCCGATGCCGATAAGGAGGTCGTCCTTAATGCATATATGAAGGCAAGCGGAGAACGTAGGCGCAACATAATAGAGGTGTCTCATACTTATTCCGTAAAAAAGCATTCTGATACCCTATACTCTGTTGTCCAAGAAACAGAGGAGGATAGTGGCATACATCATAAGCAGCTACATGATATTGCGAACTTGTACTTCAGAATGCTTGAGATAGATATGACCAGTTGGTGGGTGCAAGCATACCCAATAGTTGAGCATATAGCCATAATCACTGGAGCCGTGGTAGGTACGGCAACTATTACATATGCGCCATTTAAATTTGTAAAATGGGTAAGGGACAAGGCGCGCCCTAAGAATGGGTGCGAATATCAATGGATTCAAGATGTTATAAGTAAAGAAAGCTGGAATATATCAGAGTTGTCTGAGAAGCTGTCCATTCCAAAGGAACAAACTAAAGAACTATTAAAAGGGTTTGGGTATGTTTGGGATTCCAGGAAAATGCTATATGTTGAAACAAAAGGGACGAGAGAGCTTCGGGAAATAAAAAAGCCAACCTCTTTTAAGCGAAAGTAGCCGTCTGCTCCTCATGAGCAGGGCGGCTACTTTTAATTGCGACTATAAATATATATGACAAATGTGCTGTCAAATCACCCTAACCACCGCCATCCATCAATGGCGTTTTTTATTCCCAATTTTTACACGCCATTTTTTAACGAAAATGTCTAAAAATATAATACAGTTTACTAACCAAAATATAAAGAAAATTCGCTTGGGAAATTTTATTTGTATTTTAGTTAGTACGAGCCCCGCGCCCTGACAAAAGCATAGTGGTTTTCTATGTTTTTGTCAGGAAACTGTATAACTAACACTTATCTAAGAAGGTGACTATGAAATTTGGCAAGCTAAACCCCGATTTTGACACAAACATCAAATGGTTTGAAGATACGTTCACAGACTGTATGGACGTTATTAAGCGTGAATATCCTGTGGGCGAGGATTTTTTGCCGCGGATTTATACAATTTATGTTGATAGTATGGCTGATCAGCGCTTTATATCCGATCATGTTGTACAAAATTTTATACTTACAATGCGCGATCGTGATATAGCAAGCACTATCCCCATTAAAGCAAACGGGATGTACAATGTTTTGAAAGATATTGGCATCACGAGTCCTGACATTTCAGAGACTGACAGCTTAGACGATTTGGTTACATTTATACTTTCAGGAGATGCTGTTCTATTAATTGAAGGTAATCCAAAAGGCATAGTAATCGCTAGTCGAGGTTTTCCAAATAGAGGCGTCGGAACAGCTGACACGGAGGTTGTTGTTCAAGGCTCAAAAGAGGCGTTCTCTGAGGTGTTTCGTTTTAACACTTGCTTAATCCGACGAAGAATCAGAGACACTGCCCTAAAAGTAAAACAGTCGCGTGTAGGCAGACGTACACAAACCGATATAGCACTCATGTATATTGAGGGCATAGCGCGCGAGCAGATAATTGAGGATGTGGAAGAGAGGCTTCAAAATATTGATATTGATGGAATACTGGACTCAGGATATATCGAGCAACTAATAGAAGATGATTGGAAGTCACCGTTCCCCCAATGTCAAGTGACGGAACGCCCAGACACCGCAGCCGCTGCAATACTTGAGGGTAGGATTGCCATACTCGTTGACAATTCACCGTTTGTTATCATCGTTCCTACCACGATGAACACATTTTTCCAATCGGTGGAAGACTACAGTCAACGCTTCGAAATCATGAGTTTTACAAGACTATTGCGATTTGTTGGTGGGTTCTTGGCTGTTTGCTTACCGGCTTTGTACATTGTCACAGCGACGCATCACCCATCGATGCTACCTATGTTTTTGATGCTCAACTTTGCAAGTGCGAGTCAGGGTGTGCCTTTTCCTGCGGTGTGTGAGCTGATTCTGATGGACCTTGCTTTTGAAATGCTAAAAGAAGCGGGAATACGCCTGCCTGGTGCTATGGGTGGCGCTATAGGTGTTGTCGGTGGGCTTATTATGGGACAGGCTGCGGTTGAGGCCGGGCTTGTCAGCCCAATAGTCGTCATAGTAATTGCAGTGACAAGTATTGCGGGCTTTGCAATTCCCCACATGTCCCTGGTCAACGGATTCAGGTTGGTAAAATACTTGCTGATAATACTGTCTGCGATGCTTGGACTATTTGGATTTTGGATAGGCATGATCTTGATAATCATCCACCTAGCATCACTTAAAAGCTTTGGTATACCATACCTTTTCCCGTTCGCTTCAGGTGAGGTGACAGGGAACAAAGACTATATGGACAGCTTTTTTAGACCGCCATTTTTTATGATGAAAAAACGCCCAATCTTTGCTGACCCCAAAGAAGATGTTCGGATAAATATGCCGAAAGTCGGAAATAAGCATACGAAGGAGTAGATATGTTTTCCTTAAACGATAGAATTTCACTCAGACAATTTCAGATACTTTTGATGCTGGATATTTTTGGCACAGGAGTCATTATTTTGCCTAGAAAGGCGACAGCTTTTGCAGGTCGCGACGGCTGGATAGCTTTTATGCTTACGATTGTGTTTGCCTTGGTTGCTGTGTTTTTAATCACCAAGCTTATAAATTGCTTCCCGAACAAAACACTATATGAGTACGCAGGGACACTGGTTTCAAAGCCCATCGCTTTTGTTTTAGTTCTCGGACTCGTTATACGGATTATAATCGGCATGGCGTGTGAACTTAGATATTTTACCGAAATTGCACGGCATGTGCTTTTACACAACACACCCTTTACAGTCGTTGCTATAAGTTTGCTGCTTGTGAGCGCATATGCCGCTGGGAAAGGGATTGAGACAAGGGCTAGGATAGGGCAGATAATAATTTGGATTATTTTTATCCCGCTTGTCCTTGTTTTTATAGTAGTTGGCGCAAATGTGGATTTTTCTGAGCTGGAGCCCATTTTGTATTACACTGACAACAACGAACTCTTCAGCGGGGCATTTCATATGCTGTTCGCATTTTCCGGGATCGAGTTTATTCTTTTGATATCACCATATCTGAATCGCCACAAACATGTTACCAGAAGAGCGATAGTTTCTATTTTAGCGATAGGTGTATTTATGTGCGTAATGATTATAATAGCTATTGGTCGCTTTGGTCCTTATAATCTACAAAATCAAATGTGGCCGGTGCTTGAAATGATGGATATGGCACCTATTCCAGGGTCTTTCATAGAGCGTCAGGAGGCGGCTATGATGAGCTTTTGGATACTATCTGTCTTTGCGATGATAAGCGCGGGAATGTTCTTCTCTGCGATTGCGTCGAAGTCTATATTTAAGGTCGGTAAGCATAAACACTACCTCCTAATCATTGCTATAGTGACGTTTGCGCTAAGTTTTGCACTAGAAGATGCGTATCTTATTGATCGAGTGAAAGAGCTTAACTTCACCTACTTTGGCACGATGTATATGCTTATTTTGCCGACGATTCTCTTGATCGTGGCTAAATTGAGGAGGATAAATCATGAAAAATCTTCTTAGAGCGGTATTTTTGCTGGCTTGTATGCTAACTTTAGTTGGATGCTGGGATGGGTCAGAGCTTAGTGAAATAGGCTTTGTAACGGCGATGAGCATAGATATTGATGAGGACAACGATAATATTTATGCAGTAGCTCTTGAAATGCCGCAGATAACGCATGAAAACCAAGATCCCAAAAGAACAGTAAAATCAGGAGCGCACAGAAGCCTAAATGCCGCCGTATACAACATAGGTTCATCGGCTGAACGAAAAATCTTTTTAGGGCATATGAAAGTCTTAATTTGCGGTGAGGAGCTTTTAGAAGATGCGGGAATGTTTAGACATGTAATTGACACACTTGCAAAAGACAATGATGTAAGTCGCACGCTTCTTGTGTTAGCGGCTGAAGGCTTAGGCTCTGATGTGATGGAGTCTGATACGGTTGATGAGAATCTCATAGGAGCGTATATAGCTAACTTTTTCCATAAGAAAAACACCCAAACACTTAATCGCAAAACACTTGATTGCCTGCCTAGGCATTTTAGTGAAGGGACAATTGCTATAATTCCTCGCCTGCAAACGGACGATAATGGACTCACGTTTTCAGGGGCGGCTGTTGTGTATGGATATGAGCTCAAGGGATGGCTGGATGAGAGCGAACTGCTAGGACTGTCGTGGCTAAATTCAAAGGCTGCGTATCTTAGCCTTGATGTGGATGAAAATGACTACAGCTTTGGGATAGATATAAGCAAGTACAAATCGTACATTACATTTTTTGAGCAAGACAGAGAGCTGTATGCAAAAATAATTATAGAGCTGGAAGGCGATTTAGAAGAAACACCCATCAACAAAAACATCCCCAAAGCCACCCTTGAACAAAAAGCCGAAGAACACATACGAAATGATCTAAAAAAAGCCTTTGACGCACTCTATATCAGGATGGATGTGGATGGGTTTGGTCTAGGGCGCGAGCTTGAGAAGAACTATCCATCTCTTTATGAGCATCACTTAAACACGGGATCAAGTATTATAGATATCCCGATACGCTTTGACATAAGTGTAAAAATTAATAGTATGGGGAATATGCTTTAGGCAATAAAACAACAAGCAGATGTGTATAAAACTCCGAAAAACTGGAAATATTGTTAGAAAAGTGAGTAAAACAAGCGAGAAAGTCTCTAACAGGAGGAGTATAATGCAGAAAATTATAGAATGGTATAAACGCGAAAGAAAAATACTAGGCGTATCTATTTTATGCGGTGTGTTTATCACTACATTAGTCGGATTATATACAATGCACTATTCTAACCAGACACTAGAGGCGGTATCTTCGCAGGTTGTTCGCTTCCATGTTATTCCAAATAGTGATAGCGATGCAGATATGGCGCTTAAAACGTTGGTGAAAGAAGCCGTCCTGGACGAATACAGAGACACACTGCAAGATGCAAATTCAATATATGAAGTGCGAGAATTTTTGAATGCCAATTTAAGGGAGATTGAAAGCTTTGCTCAAAACGTTGTTTATGCTCAGGGTACTAACCATCATGTCCATGTAAGTTTGGCTGAGAGTCGATTCCCTACCAAAGAGTATGCACAGATTGCACTTCCTTCCGGCAAGTATGAGGCTTTGCAAATTAATATAGGAGATGGGGCGGGTTCTAACTGGTGGTGCGTTATGTTCCCTCCTTTATGCTTTGTGGATGTAACCAGAGGCGAGATATCAGATGCGGATAAAGAGTCACTAAGGGAATTGTTGTCAGAGTCTGAATTTGCACTGATCCATAATGAGATGAGAGAAAGGGACCCGTTGGTACAGGTGCGTTTCAAAATAGTTGAATGGTGGCAGAACAATCAGGCTATAAACGAGGCAATAATGGTTGCGATAAACGATTCTTGGGGTTATTAATGGGTGGCATGGAGGTGACTTATGCTAAGAGGTTTTTTACACACGGTATGCTTTTCACTGCTTGTTGCATCCATAGCGGCAATAGGTATTCTTGTAGGATATAGAGCTGTAATAGATAGAGATCGGGTGACATTTACAGATAATACAGCGGTTTTTGAAAGCGCGCATGTTCCTGTTTTTGCTCCTATAGCATATGAATATGACGATGAAGATGAACACGCGGAACTCTCAAGATTTGCGCCGGGCGCGGTTATTAGATTTGAACACTATAATTCGCGTGGTGAGAGTGTAGATTCTTGGGAGATGGAGATTCCTCAAGCGCTTATAGGCAGAACGTCAAATTATATCCGAACGGTGTTCCCGCTGTGGAGCATAGAGAGTTATGACAGCGAAGGCGCAATATTGAGAAGAGCCATGCCCCCACCGCCTGAACAAGTATATATGGTAAGCAGTACAGCGGACGGTTTTGTGGTAGTATTTTTTGATGATGAAATGGGCGGAGCGAGGCTAAAAGAAGTGACTGATATCACAATATACGGGCTACCGCTTGCTGAGATACAAAGGCTTCAAACAGGAATACTTGTGAGGGGCGAACATTCGCTTATGAGGCTTTTGGAAGACTTGGGCTCATAAGGAAAAACTATTTCATGAACCCTTCCTTGCCATACCAATGGGTTTGTCTTCAGTCTGAAACGTGATGTCCCTATCACGTTTTTTTGTTTGCCGCACCGTCACGTCACAAAAAATTCACAAAGCGTTCACGAAGTAATAAAAATCAGCAATTGCGTGTTGGAAGAATTTAGTGTATACTATAGGGTGAGTTATTATGTGTATGAATATGAATATTATATTCGTACTAATACATGAAAGTACATGAAAGCATGCAAAAATAACGATAAGCGCAAGTGCGTACATGAGGTGGCATATGCCTGCTAAAAAAAAGCCTAACAAAAACAAGGAAAGCACTGCACCCAACATAGAAAAAAGAGGCTCAAGTTCTGCTATAAAGCGCGAGATTTGGAGCATAATTATTATAGCCATTAGCATTCTGATGTTGGTGAGCGCGATAGCACCAGAGAGAGTAGGGTTTGTGGGAGGACTTATAAGTGTTGCTCTTTACGGCTTGTTTGGCGTGGGTGCGTTTATCATTCCTGTGATTGTTATTATTTGCAGTATTTATAGCATAGTGAATAAAGAGGGCGGGGTAAAGACATATCAGATAGTGTCCATATCTGCGATACTAGTGTTATTTTTTGCCTTGATGTATTTGTGGGCTCCGACTGCGGAGGGCAACTTTAGCAACTTTTTCACATATTTATTATACAATTTTACTGAGGCGACCGTGCGAAGCGGAGGGCTTTTTGGTGCTTTGTTTGGGAATTTTTTACTTGCTATATTAGGACCTGCAGGATCGCATATTGCGGCGATTTCTATTATGCTTGCGCTTATTGTATACTTGAGTGGACGTTCGTTTTTTGGCGGGGTTCGCAGTGCGTATAAAGGGGTCAAGAGCGGCATCGAGGATTTTGTAGATACATCGGCTGAAGATGAGTACTACGATGAGCATGTCGAACACATCCCTAATCAAGAGCGTGAGGAAATCAAACCACGTAAAAAACCTAAATACAGAAGAATGGTTGACTTTGTAATGGCGGGCGGGGGTAAAAAAGCTGATAATGAGCGCGTGCTTTTATTCCAAGACGACTTTGCTAAAAAAGCGGGTGCAAAATCAGCATTGGATATTGAGTTTGATCCTGACCCTCGTAAGAAGCAAGAGAGCGAACGCAGTTTTGACCATGAATTTTATGAAGACGATACATACGACGAGTCAGAGGAGTTTAGGATAAATATAACGGGCATAGTTGATGATGACTATGACGAGGAGATTTTGCCGTCTGATGATTACGATGATAGTGAGATCAACTTTAAAGGCGACATTGACACATCAGATGATAGAGAGATTGTGGATGAAAAACGCAAGGTCGAGCTTTTTGATGAGAACAAAAGATATACAAAAAAAGAACTCGCAGAGCTTGAAAAAGAAGCAATGGTTGAGCAAATAGCAAAAGAAGCATCTACCGCACATGACAAGCCGAAAGTTCACGAGTTTCCTCCCGAAGAGCTTCTTAAAAGAGGCGGGAAAGAAAATAAGCTGGCGTCAAAAGCGCAAATACTAGAGACGTCAAAGAAGCTTGAGGCGACTCTCAAAAGCTTTGGTGTAGATGCGAAGGTGATGGAGGTTTCAAAAGGTCCGACGGTTACAAGATATGAGCTGTCCCCTGGGCAGGGTGTGAAAGTGTCCAAGATATCGGGACTTGCTGATGATTTAGCCTTAAACCTCGCAGCGCAAGGGATAAGGATAGAAGCACCAATACCCGGAAAGGCTGCAGTAGGAATCGAGATACCGAATAAAGAGGCACAAGTTGTATACTTTAGAGATATAGTCAGCGACAATGAGTTTAAGAAGTTTCCATCCAAGCTCGCTTTTGGACTTGGCAAGGATATCGCGGGTAAGACAGTAGTCCATGATATTGCGAGAATGCCGCATTTACTTATAGCGGGAGCTACGGGTGCCGGTAAGTCTGTTTGTATAAATACGCTTGTTGGCAGCATTTTGTATAAAGCCTCACCTGAAGAGGTCAAGCTTATTATGATCGACCCTAAGGTGGTTGAACTTAGCGTTTATAACGGTATTCCGCATTTATTGATACCTGTTGTTACTGACCCGAAGAAGGCGTCGGGCGCACTTAATTGGGCGGTACGTGAGATGCTTAGAAGGTATGAGCTTTTTGCTGAGACGGGTATGAGAGACTTAAAAGGCTACAACGAGTTCGCGGCAAAGTCTGAAGAGCGTGACAAAGAGCCGCAGATTGTTATAATAATAGACGAGCTTGCAGACCTTATGATGGCTGCCCCTGGTGAGGTGGAGGACTCCATCTGTCGCCTGGCACAGATGGCGAGAGCTGCTGGGCTGCATCTTATCATAGCGACACAGAGACCATCTGTTGATGTTATTACGGGTGTTATAAAGGCTAATATTCCGTCGAGGCTTGCTTTCTCCGTGTCGAGCGGGACGGATTCCAGGACTATTCTTGATATGGTGGGCGCGGAGAAGCTCTTGGGGCGCGGTGACATGCTGTTTTCACCAATTGGTACAAGTAAGCCAATAAGGATACAGGGTGCGTTTATCTCGGATACGGAAGTTGAGGCTATGGTCGAGTTCCTAAAGGCGGGGCATGAGCAAGAATACAGCCAAGAAATGATAGACAATATTACCTCTGTGGGGAAAGAAATTGAATTTGGAGAGGACTTGGACGAGTACTTTGACCAAGCGGTAGAGTTTGTAATTCAAAAAGAGAAAGCGTCAGCGTCCATGCTGCAGCGGCAGTTTAGAATAGGCTATAACAGAGCTGCGAGACTTATCGAGGATTTGGAGGTTAGAGGGGTTATTGGTCCTGAAGATGGCTCAAAGCCTCGGAAGGTACTTATGACTAGTTATATGTGGCAGGAGATGAAGAGTGGCGGAGATAGTAATGACGAGGAGTTTATGTAGGAGTTGCGTCCCTACGGCGACCATATGTAGATTTAGAAGGAGTTTGTTCGATGAACATAAAAATATCATTCATATCGCTAGGTTGCGATAAAAATCTTGTAGATAGTGAGGCAATGCTTGGGCTACTCGACAGAGGCGGCTTTGTTATCACTGATGATGAAGCGTCTGCTGATGTAATAATAGTTAACACATGCGGCTTTATTCGTGATGCGACCGAAGAGGGCGTTGAAAACGTGGTGCTCGCAGGGGAGTATAAGAAGACTGGGAAATGCAAGGCTTTGATTGTGACCGGCTGTATGGCACAGAGGTATACGGATGAGATTTTTAGCGAGATGCCGGAAGTTGATGCGGTAGTTGGCACGGGAGACTTCGCAAGGATTGGGCAGATTATCGAAGAAGCTCTAGGCGGTAAAAAAGTCAGAGCAGTCACAGACATCAATAACATGATCAACGAAGAACTGTTTGAAAATCGTATGTTAAGTGCGCCGAGTCATTATGCGTATTTGAAGGTTGCGGAAGGCTGTGATAGCCATTGTACGTATTGCATTATTCCATCTTTGCGTGGCAAGTATCGCTCGAGAAAGATTGAATCACTTGTTAGAGAAGCGGAAGGCTTGTGCGCAAAAGGTATCAAAGAAATAATATTGGTAGCGCAGGACACGGCACGCTACGGTATAGATATTTATGGCAAATATGAGCTAGCTAAATTACTTAGCGAACTCTCTAAAATAGATGATTTGGAATGGATACGAATTTTGTACTGCTACCCGGAGAGTATCACGGATGAGCTCATAACAGGGATTCGCGATAACCCGAAGGTCTGCAACTACTTAGATATCCCCATGCAAAACGGTGATGACGAAGTGCTTAAGAAAATGGGTCGCAAGATGAAAACAAAAGATCTTAAGGCTCTGATTGATAAACTGCGCTCAGAGATTCCCGATATAGTGCTGAGAACTACATTTATAGTGGGATTTCCTGACGAGAGTGAAGAGAACTTTGAGAACACGATGGGCTTTATTAAGGATATGAAGTTTGATAAGCTAGGCGTATTTGCATATTCAGCCGAAGAAGGCACACCCGCGGCGAAATATTCGGGGCAAATTGATGAAGATATCAAGTTAGAACGTAAAGAGCGGCTTTTGGATATGCAAAAAAGCATATCAGCAGGACTTTTGGCAGAGAAAGTTGGCAAGACTTATGAGGTGATGATCGATGGTCGCTTACCTGAAGAAAATGTGTACTGCGCGAGGATTTATGGTGATACTATAGATATAGACGGTATAGTGTTTTTTGAAAGTGATGAGGATATCATGGCTGGAGAAATGCGCAAAGTGCGCATAATGAAAGCATCTGATTATGACCTGACAGGAGTGCTGATAGAGTGAAGCTTAACTTGCCGAACAAATTAACTATGTTTAGAATTCTTATTATTCCGCTGTTTTTGCTGTTTTTGCTTAGTGATATAGGAGGGGAGTATAGTAGGTATATTGCGCTTTTTGTATTTGTCATAGCATCTTTGACGGATGCGCTGGATGGTTATATCGCGCGTAAGCGTAATATTATTACGACCTTTGGTAAGTTTATGGATCCGCTTGCTGATAAGGTGTTAGTTTGTTCTGCGCTTATTGCGCTTATTCAAACGGGAGATATCCATTCGGCGGCTGTAATTGTAATTATTACGCGTGAGTTTATTGTTACGGGTTTTAGGTTAGTTGTTAGTGATAGAGGCGTGGTAATTGCTGCGAGTAAGTGGGGTAAGCTAAAGACGGTGAGTCAGATGGTTATGATAATTTATCTGCTCATGGGGCTTCCTGGTCTTGTGTTTGGTGCGATTGGGATAGGGCTGATTGTGGTGAGCTTGGCGTTTACTATTATATCGGCTGTGGATTATGTGGTTAAGAATTTTCATGTGCTGGAGACGTAGAGCCACCCCGTCGCTCCGCGACACCCCTCCACGGGAGGGAAATATTAGTTTCTCCTTCCCCTCCTGTGGAGGGGTGCCCGAAGGGCGGGGTGGTGACTCAGTGGAAAGGATGATAATATGCGCAATACAAAATCATACTTCTCACTACCATACAACCCTAACCTACGAGACCGCGCCAAAGAACTACGAAAAGCAGGAAATCTATGCTAAGTTTTATTATGGCAGCAGCTACATAAAAAGAAGTTCAGAGGTTATGATTTTGATAGACAGAAGATAATCGGGAATTACATTGTGGATTTTTATTGTTTAGACTGCAATGTGGTGATTGAAATAGATGGAAGTTCGCATGATGATAAGGGTGAGTATGACGAAGCGCGGGATATGTATCTTGAGGGGCTTGGGCTTATAGTCATACATATTCGGGCTAAGGATGTTTTGAGCAATTTGGGTGGAGTCATGGAGATGTTGTATGAGCATCCCGCTCTGCGAGCGTCCCTCAGTGAGGAACCACCCCCGCCCTTCGGGCACCCCCTCCGTGGAGGAGAATAAATCCCGCAGTATGGTATTAGATAATGGAGGTTTGTAAAAATGCAAAGTTTTCGAGTATGGATAAAACAGTTTAAGGGCGCGCATTCACCGATTGGAGATTTGGCGGACAACATCGCGGCTGATAAAGATTTCCCTAAATCCAATAACTATGAAGTGATACATAATTATCTTAAAAATACTGAAGCCCTGCGTCCTTTTGAGCTCGCTTGGAAGCATTACAAAGATGAAATTGACACCAAAGATGCACACTACAGACTGGGAGTGCGTTTGGAGTTCGTGCGCCTGCTTGTAATGTCGATACAATGTGATTCTGAAATAAATGAGTTTCTACGAGGAAAAGAATCATCTTGTTTATGGAGAATGGAAAAAGACCTGTCAGAAATTAAGTCAAACATGGAAAGTTTAATATTTGATAACAATCGAGAATGGGCTGACACAGGAGTTTATTACGGGAATTCAGAGCTTCTTGACGGCTTGCGAAACAAAACATTATGTGAGTTGGATGATATTGCAAAAAATAAGCTTAATAATAGCGATATAATAAAATGATTTTAGCAACATAGACTAGGAGAAATCAAATGACAGCAGAAATAATAGCAGTAGGCACAGAACTTCTTTTAGGTGACACCCTAAACACAAATGCTCAATATTTATCAAAAGAACTCGCAGGACTCGGCGTCTCAGTCTATCGCCACACAGTAGTGGGGGACAACCCTGAACGACTCGAGACAGCCTTTAGTGAAGCATTTTCACGAGCTGACATAGTAATAACCTCAGGCGGCTTAGGCCCTACCCAAGACGACTTGACAAAAGAAATAGGCGCAAGATACTTTGGCAAAAAGCTCGTGATGGACGAAGCGGCACTTAAGACCCTCGAGTCATTTTTCACCCGAACAGGGCGCGTAATGACCGAGAACAACAAGAAACAAGCCATGATGCCAGAGGGTGCAACGCTTATTCCAAACAACAACGGAACAGCTCCAGGCTGCATGATACAAGACGATAAAAGCGGAAAGACGCTCATAATGCTCCCAGGACCTCCACGTGAGCTTAACCCGATGTTTGAAGAGCATGTTGTGCCGTTCCTTAGAGAGCGCACGGATGGTATGTATGTATCTCGCATACTCAGACTCTGTGGCGTTGGTGAAAGTACCGCTGAGGACATGATAAAAGATATTATAGAAAACCAGACAAATCCAACCATAGCGCCTTATGCGAAGCTCAATGAGCTCACATTCAGGATAACAGCGTCAGCAAAGACAGAAGAGGACGCGCATGCCCTGATGGATCCTGTTGTAGCTGAGCTGTATAGTCGCTTTGGTGATAATATATATGGTGAGGGGAATGACTTGAGCCTCGCAGGGGTTGTTATTAAGAAGCTGATCAACAAAAATATGACTATTGCTGTGGCTGAAAGTTGCACAGGTGGACTTTTGGCGTCAGCTTTGGTAGATATAGCGGGTTCGTCGGAGACACTTGTAGAAGGCTTCGTTACATACTCAAATGATGCTAAGATAAAAAGGCTCGGAGTAAGCAAAGATACAATTGACAAATATGGTGCAGTATCCGCCGAATGCGCTAAAGAAATGGCTTTGGGTGTCGCGCGTGAGTCGGGAGCGGATATCGGCATTTCCATAACAGGAATAGCGGGACCTGGCGGCGGGACAGATACAAAGCCCGTAGAGCTTGTATATATCGCAATTTGTATAGCTGGAAAAGTTGCAGCACAGGAACTTAGATACACAGGAAACCGCGGGCGAATCCGCGGGCGAGCTGTCATGGCAGGGCTTGATATGATTAGAAGGGCGTTGATTTAATGGGGGCTATATTTCGAAGCCTTTTTAGCAGCAGCAAGATGAATATTAAAAAGGCGAATCTATTGCTGTTGTTTGCTGCTTTTGTTTGGGGTTCCGGGTTTGTGGGCAATGCGTGGGTACTTAGCGCAGGGTTTAGTCCGCTCCAGCTTATAGCTGTAAGGATGATTATAGCGAGCGCGTGTCTATGTGTGTTTTTTAGGAAAAACCTACGGACTATCAGCAAAAAAGAGGTTATGGCAGGATCATTGCTTGGGATACTTCTGCTACTGGGTTTTATTTTCCAGACGTATGCGCTGCTGCATATAACGGCATCTGTAAACGCCTTTGTAACGTCTGTTTATGTAATACTGACGCCTTTCATACGGCGCGTGATTATAAAGGATA
>Ga0123355_10007398_pt1 | contig 16447 bp, 15 predicted proteins | sample TergutEmb28metaG_3_FD_89872 | JGI IMG/M metagenome (GOLD analysis project Ga0123355, IMG submission 89872) | Embiratermes neotenicus P1 segment gut microbial communities from Petit-Saut dam, French Guiana - Emb289 P1 | ecosystem: Host-associated > Arthropoda: Insects > Digestive system > Gut ...
CAAAATGGGAGACAGGGCAAACCTTACCAGATGTTGAAATCCTTCTCACTCTTTCATGGATGTGTCGCATAACCGTCAACGAAATATTAGACGCGGATGAAGTATTCGTAGACCGGTATAACAGCATGGAGCGGGAGCTTGTAAGGATGAACAAGTATCTTATTTGCCCCGAATGCAAAAAGGATTTGTCATTAAAGGTTGAGGCCAACAGCAGCCAATATTATGAATGCAAAAACCATCATAGATTTAATATCGAAGATGGGGTTGTCTACTTTAACACACGGGAAATCCCGGGGGAGCTATGGTCTTTAAATCTTAGAAACTACGAGCATTATCTGATGGAGGCAACCTACCCAGGGCTTCCAAGGTATATGGAAGGCGAAGTACCATGCAAGGAAATCATGTGGCAGGAAATAGAAAAACTACGCCCTGCTACAATTGTAGACATAGCTTGTGGTACAGGTAGCGGCATACAATATATTTTAAAGCGGATTAACTGGCCCTGTACGGTAATCCTGGCGGATTTAAGCTTTAGAATCCTTGCATGGAACCGCAAATACTTTACAGAAGAAATTCAAAACCCATATGTAGATTATGTATTTTTGGCTTGTGACTGCTCTAACATCAGTGATAATACAAAGAAATGGATGGAACTATACCTTTCCATAATGCCGGATTCCCCTACCAATAAGGCAAAGCTAAAGGACTTATCCCAATGGCTCGCCGAATGCAAAAAAGCGGGCTTCTCACAAAATAAACCTGCAAAAGTTTACTGTGAGATGCCCGCACCCGCTACTGATGTGTTTCCATTCGAAAACCAGGTAATGCGCTGGATGGCATGTTATGCTTTTGTTTCGAGTAAATAGGTTCTTTACTTCCGCCCTCCAAGCCTCCTACGAAGATACAAATTAAGCTCCTTAAAAGCACTACGGGGGTTAATCTCATTAAGAGCATCAAGGAGCGCAACCGCCTCATCATCAGACAAATGCTCCCGCTTATTGGCGTGGAAGGCGGCTCTATTCTTGAGTATAAACAGGCGGATATCCCCTTCAGACTCCTTGCGGCCCATCATCTCTCCTACAACCTTGCTGGTTTGGGCAAACTGCATAAATTGTTTGTTCATTAGGGCGTAGTTAAGCTTGCCGTTTTCGTCGCTAAAGCGGTCTATTATGGCCTTAAACTCGGGGCTTTCTACCATCTGGGCCGCGGAGGGAAGCTCCTGGCCTGTTATGGAATCGGCGCATACTTCTTCGTCTTCTACATCATCAGATACCATGATTTTAACCTTGCCACGGGCAGAATAGGGAAGCCCGGCAAGCTGCTCCATGGCCTCGTCAAAGGCTGCGTAAGGGAAAAGGTCTTCGTTTACCCGGCCGTCGATGATGATGTCGCCGGTGCGTTTGTCTACCTCTACAAAAACCGTTGCGTCTTGGTCTGTGCGGTGCATTTTTATTCCGCTACCGCCGGTTTTTAATTTGATTCTGTAGGCCACTACTGGGGCCGCTTCTAGTTCTACTACTTTTGTACGGATAATATTCATCCTGTGCCTTCTTTCTTATATTATTTTTATTTATATGCCTTGGTATATCCCCGTTGCCTCCAGCTTTCTTATTGCGGAGATAACGATATCCTTATCCTGGGGGTTTGTTATACCGTACCACAAATCCCCAGAAGAGAGAACCTTCATTTTAAGCTTGCCTTCTTTTATAAGAAAGTCGATTTCCCTGGGTATCAGATATTCGTCCTTGCTGATGTCGGCGGTTTTTAGAAACCTTTCAAAGCCTTCTTCCAGCAGTGGGAATATCTCAGGATGTAGGCCAAAAAAGTTCATGGAAACTATGGTGTCTGGGGGATAATCGTTGTCCTTTGGTATTGCCAGTTGTTCGTCTACCTCCAGCAGATACCCGTCCTTGTCGGCGGTGCATATGCCTCTGGCCACCGTTCCGCTATCCGAAAGGGTGTTTTTGAGATAGTATGCCATGGTTGCACTGTCCTTTGATGTGGTCAGATGCTTGTGCATTTTTTCGTATGCTTCCCGGCCATAAAAGTCATCTGCGTTTATTACCGCAAAGGGGGTTTTGACCGCATCCTTGCAGCACATTACGGCCTCGGCGGTGCCATAGGGCTTTTTCCTATGGGAAGGGAGCTGCTGGTATACGTAAGTCGTATCGATTTTGCTTTCGATTCTGTCTCCGATTACTCGTTTAAAGTCCTCTTCGTTTTCCTTTTTGATGATAAGTACGGCCTTGGTAAACCCGGCCTTTACTGCGTCATGGATGGCGTAATCCATAAAAACTTCGCCATTGGTGCCTATGGCCTCAAGCTGTTTTAGCCCGCCGTAGCGGCTGCCCATGCCTGCGGCCATTATTACAAGTGTTGTTTGCATGGTTGTCTATCTCCTTATAATTTTGATACTTTTGCAGAACCTTTGTTTCGCCTGTTTTGCGGCAAAATCACCCGTTTTGGGGCGATATCAGGAAAATATCATAGCCTGTTTTTTTGGATGAAAGCTTTTACATGTAGCAATTACACGCCACTAACCGTAACAGACCCCTCCCCAAACCAGGAACGAACCAGTTGTCGGAAGCCATCTGGCAGGCCAGCTATCCAGGTAACACCATCAGGATATGGCAAACCACTAGGCTTTGCAAGAGCCACCCTGCGGCAGTGCAAAAGCTGGCCGGTAGAGTAGGGGATAGGCCTTCCGCCATATTTCTTATCCCCGGAAAGCGGGTGCCCAATCGAAGCAAGATGGGCGCGTATCTGGTGGCTGCGGCCTGTAATGGGATTTACAGATAAAAGCGTGCGACCACCGGCTATAGCTATAGAGCTATATGCCGTGATTACCCGTGGTTCGCCGGGGGCGTTGGTTATACGGGCTATATTGGTGGCGGTATCTTTTTGATAATGCCCTTCAAGAGTGGCTTCCCCCGATAGCTCCCCATCCACTACGGCCAGGTATTCCTTTACAACACTACCCGGTACCGCGAAAAGCGCATTAACCGCCCGTATAGCCTGATAATTTTTACCGCATATAACTAGCCCGCTGGTGTTAACATCTAGCCGGTTACATAAGGCCGGTGTAAAGGTGGCGTCTGGTGGGTAGGCCCCGGTTTCCCGCAAGTAGTGTAGCACCCGGGCAAGTAGATGGGCCTCCTTATTTTTCATACCTCCATGGGAGGGCATTCCGGCAGGCTTGTTTAATATTAGTAGGTGCTGGTCTTCGAAGATGATTTCGGGTAGCTTCAATTTTGCAAAATCATGTCTGTATTGCATAGTTAGCTGGTTATGCGCCAAAACGCCATCGTCAAGACTTGCGGAGTTATGGTTTGACCGATTTGCTTCAATATTCCGCTCTGCCCTCAGCCCCTCCAAAGTTTCCTTGGAAAGGTGAAACCCAAGCACATCCCCGTCTTGCAGCAACTCCCCGCCTACGGCTCTCTTCCCGTTAAGCTTAATCCTCTTCTTGCGAAGGAGCTTGTATATAAGGGAATGCGGCGCGCCTTTCATGTACATAAACAGGAATTTATCCAACCGGCGGTTTGCGTCCTGGGCCGTTATCCCTAGCTCATACACGGCCTTTATGGTCCCATATAAGGTATGCGTTCATAAATGGGTCTAGCTGGCCGTCCATTACTGCCTGTACATTGCCGGTTTCTTCGTCTGTGCGGTGGTCTTTGACCATGCTGTAGGGGTGGAATACATAGGAGCGTATTTGGCTGCCCCAGGCATTGTCCATCTTTGCGCCTCGGATACGGTCTAGGTTTTCCAGCTCCTCTTCCTTTTGGCGCATGTAAAGCTTGGCCTTTAACATTTTCATGGCCCGGTCCCGGTTTTGAATCTGGCTACGCTCGTTTTGACATTGTACCACTATCCCAGATGGAATGTGGGTTATACGAATGGCAGACTCTGTTTTATTAACATGCTGCCCACCGGCCCCGCCGCTGCGGTAGGTATCTACCTTTAGCTCTTCCGGGTTTATTTCAATAGAATCAGCCTCTGCAAGCTCTGGCATTACATCGCAAGAGGCAAAAGAGGTATGCCGCCTTCCGCTGGAATCAAAGGGGGATATCCGTACCAGTCTGTGTATACCCTTCTCGCTACGCAGATACCCAAAAGCATTGTCCCCGCTTATCTGGAAAGTGGCAGATTTGACACCGGCTTCCTCCCCGTCCAGATAGTCCAAAAGCTCGAACTTAAAGCCCCGCCTATCTGCCCAGCGGCCATACATGCGTAAAAGCATACCTACCCAGTCGCAGGACTCGGTGCCCCCTGCGCCGGGGTGGAGGTTTACAATGGCGTTGTAGGTGTCATAGTCGCCGCTTAGTAGGGTTTCTACCCGCAGTTGGTCGTGGCTTGATATGAAAGCTTCGCATAATTCCTCTGCTTCGGGTACAAGGGATGGGTCTTGGGCTTCTATGCCCATTTCGCAAATGGTTAGGGCATCGTCATAGGCAGAGCTTAGCTTTTCGAAAGATGCTACCTTGCCCCGTAATGCTTTAAGCTCCCGCAGCACTTCCTGAGAACGGGCCGTATCTCCCCAGAAGGCCGGGTCTGTGGTTTTGGCCTCAAGGGCTTCTATTTCTTCCTCGGCGTTAGCCAAGTCAAAGTGAATCCCCCATTTCTATTAGTTTGGCCTTGTATGGCGTTAGTTTGCGAATGATTTCTTCTAGTGCCAGCATTTTTTCAACTCCTTTATTTATGTGATGTGGTTCCAAATAATTTTAATCACCGGTTCGGCTAACCGCCACCGCCCGCCCAATAAGTATAGCAGCTCCTATCAGTATAACCTGAAGGGCATACTCCCGGGCAAAAATAAACAACACCCCAGCGGCAACACCGCATAAGATTATACGCTTCCATTCCCTAATAATAAACCCACGAATACGCAGCGCCTGGCTTTTTGTAAACCCATCTGGGAAAACCGCCATTATAACCCATACAAGAGGTATTGGCACAAGTACCAAGACAAGCAAAACAACCCAAGCAATGGTTATCCCGTTCATATTAGGTCTTCCCTTTTTACAACCTTAAAAAACCTGGGCTTTTTGCGCTCGGTTTGTTGATGGGCATTAAAAAGCTCTAAAATGGTGTCTTGCTGGATATTATTGCTCATTTCCTCAAACATCTCAAAGCCCAGAAATTTATATTCAACCAAAGGGTCCCGCTGGGCATAGGACCTGAGAGAGATACCTTGCTGCATCTGGTCCATTTCATCTACATGAGCCATCCACCTAATATCTACAGCGTTCATTAGGGCAGAGCGCTCCCTGTCCCCCATTGCTTCTGTGGATGCTTCTGCCTCTAGTTGCTTGTAGCGGGTAACAGCTTTGTCGTATAAGCGCTCTCTGATGATGTCTTTTGTAAGGTTGTCAAGGTCGCTATTGCTTGTATATAGAATAGGCTCCTCGTGTAATATGGGCATTAGATATTGGCCAAGGCCTTTAATATCCCAATCATCTGGGGCGTTGCTTTCGGCGGTATGGCGGTCTACGGCGCGGTTTATTACGGCTTTTAGCATATGCATTATATGTTCGTGCATGTTTTCTCCATCGATGATTTTATTGCGCTGGGCGTAGATGATTTCCCGTTGCTGGTTTATTACCTGGTCGTATTGGAGTAGGTGCTTGCGAATGCCAAAGTTATTGGCTTCCACCTTCTTTTGTGCCCCTTCTATGACCTTGCTAAGTGATGTGTGTTCGATTACATCGTCGTCTTTCATGCCCGCAATGCCTACAAGCTTGGTTATACGCTCCCCCCCAAAGAGGCGTACCAGGTCGTCTTCCAGTGAAACAAAGAATTGCGACTCCCCAGGGTCTCCTTGCCGCCCGGCCCGGCCCCTTAGCTGGTTGTCTATGCGCCTAGCCTCGTGGCGCTCTGTACCCATGACCTTTAGGCCTCCTAGGTCTTGCACCCCGGCCCCCAGCATAATATCCGTACCCCGGCCGGCCATATTAGTGGCTATGGTTATATGCCCGGCTTGGCCTGCCTGGGCGATAATATCCGCCTCTCGCTGGTGATGCTTTGCGTTTAGGACTTCGTGCTTTATACCCTTTTTTCTTAGGAGGGCGCTTACCAGCTCAGATTTTTCTATGGAAACTGTCCCTACTAGGACGGGCTGCTTTTTGCTGTGGGCCTCTTCTATTGCTTTTACTATGGCTTTGTATTTTTCCTTTTGGGTGCGGTACACAATATCTGGTTTGTCGTTTCTAATCATGGGCTTGTTGGTGGGGATTGTCACAACATCCATGCCGTATATTTCTCTAAACTCCCCTTCTTCTGTGATGGCGGTGCCGGTCATTCCGGCTTTTTTTGTGTATTTATTAAAGAAATTTTGCAAGGTGATAGTGGCAAGGGTTTGGTTTTCTCGTTGAAGTTTTACCCCTTCCTTGGCCTCTATTGCCTGGTGTAAGCCGTCGGAATAACGCCGCCCTGGCATTAGGCGCCCGGTAAATTCGTCTACTATAATGATACCTTCGTCATTGACTACATAATCCACATCCAGGCTCATGTTGTAGTTGGCCTTTAGGGCATTGTTTACGAAGTGCATGATTTCCACATTGCTAGGGGCTGATAGGTTTTCCAGGTTAAAAAAGCCCTCAACGGCGGTTATACCTTGCTGAGTAAGAGCAACGGTTTTCTTTTTTTCGTCAACCACAAAATCCCCTTCCTCTTGTAGCTGCTGGCGGAGGATGGGGTCTAGGGCATCGTTTTCGTTTACTATGCGGCCTTTTTTGAGGCTTTTGGCCAGGGCATCTGCTATGTTGTATAACTCGTTAGCCTTGCTCCCTTGACCAGAGATTATTAGGGGGGTGCGGGCTTCGTCTATAAGGATGGAGTCCACCTCGTCTATAATGGCAAAATGAAGGCCACGCTGAACCCGGTCATCCTTTGTTACAACCATATTGTCCCGCAGATAGTCGAAGCCTAGCTCGTTGTTGGTGGCGTAGGTGATATCGCAGTTGTATTGGGCTTGGCGGTCTTCTGGCTCTTGTTCATGAAGTATGCAGCCTGTTGTAAGGCCTAGATAGCCAAAGATTTGGCCCATTAGGCCAGCATGGTAGCTGGCAAGATATTCGTTTACTGTTACTAGGTGCACACCCTCACCTGCTAGGGCATTGAGATATAAGGGAAGGGCTGCGGTTTGGGTTTTGCCTTCCCCTGTGCGCATTTCTGATATACGGCCTTGGTGTAGGACAATGCCCCCCATTAGCTGTACACGGAAATGGCGCTTGCCTGTTAGTCTTGTGGTGGCTTCTCGCACTACCGCGAAGGCTTCTGGTAGGATGCTATCTAGGGTTTCGCCTGCTTGTAGGCGGCTTTTGAAGGACTGGGTCATTGCTTTTAGCTGGCAGCCTTTTAGGCCTTGCATTGTGGGTTCTAGGGATTCTATTTGGTCTACTATGGGGGTTATTCTTTTTATTTCCTTTTCGCTGTAACTGCCTATGAATTTTTCTAGTATTTTCAAGCTTTGCACCTCTTTTGTATTGTGTTGCTGTGATTTAGTGAATATAGCAGTGATGTTGATGTGGTGCAAGGGGGTGATGGAGGTTTGTAGTGTGGGAATGAAAACACCTGACGGCAAGAATTTAGAATATTTGCCGTCAGGTGTTTTGTGCAATGTGAAAGTATTAGCAGAGCTTAGATTAATCCTAATGCGAAGGCTATTATGAATACGGATGTCATGCTTAGTAGGGTGCCTATTATGTAGTATTCGGATAAAGAGGTTGGATTTTTGCTTCTTCCTATTTCAAGAGAGCGAGCTACTGATTTAGCTGTTAATACAAAAGCGATTGCAGCGAACTCACCATTTATAAGCAGGGAAAATACAAGGATCCGCTCAAGATAGCCAACCATTCTGCCTGTGTCTTTATTGTTATCGTCTGGGGTAGAGGTATTCCCTCCCTTATTAAAATCCCAAATTTCATTTTTATCAATTAACTCACCAACAGGCTTAACAATACACAACAAGCCTACTATCCCTAGTAGTAAACTTGCCGGTGATTGCTCATAACCGCTTAAGAATTGCCTTAAATATTCATACTCCCGTATAGATAGGCATCCTCCCCATATATGCCACAATATTATTATGACAGCAAAATGGAGAATTTGCTTAACAATAAATTTTTTACATGTGATATACCTTGAGGCCCAATCAATGGCAGCGTGCGAAATGCATAATGCCAGAACAAGAAACAACCAATACCATGATAATCTTATGCCAAAAAACAAAATAGTTGCCATGCAAAGCGAATAAATCAAGCAATGCATAAACAGCCACATGCATTTGGTGTCTTTGTTTTCAGCCATGGTTTTCCACTGAAGGTAGAAATCCCCTATAACGTGGCCTAGTAGTAGTAGGAGGAGTATCGGGTGAGTGATCATTGCCGTATACCTTTCTGGAGTTCCGTGATGATTGATAAAAGCTTTTGTGTATTTATGATTATGTCACCCATAATGACACAGAACATATCTTTACTCACCAAAATGTTGTGTGTAAGTCGCAACTTTAGCAGGCTATACCTTTTTTGGTCAAAAGTCAAAGATTTGACCAAATTTGGTATACAAGCCATGTTTTGACCAAAATATGAATATCTAACCAAAACACCCAACCATCTCACCAATAGAAGCCTTTAATGCCTCCCGTTTAAGCTCTTGGTTCCACCGGTTAACAGCAATATAATCAAAAACCCCCGCTTTTTCCCGGGGCCTTTCATTGCCGCCGCATTGGGTAATCGCCCGCTCTAAATCTTCAAAGGCCGTAATAATCCCGCCACCTCCGCCGCCTGCTACTGCAACAAGGATACTTGGCTTGCCCTTGAGGAAGGATACCTCATCCTCCCTCTCGTCCCACTGCTTTGTGGCTTGGCAGCGGCGCAGCTTGTCTATGAAGAGCTTCATCTCTTCGCTAATCTCGCCCCAATATACCGGCGTAATGTAAATATAGGCATCGGCATCCCTCACGGCTAGTTGTAGCTCGTTAAACCCGTCCTTGTCGCCAAATACGCATTTGTGCTCCTTAAAGCAAATGCCCCAGCCATCATTGCACATGGCGCACTTGGTTAGGCCAAGCCCTGCAAGGCGTACTACCTGGGCTTTGTGGCCAAGCTTTGATACTTGTTCCTCTGCTGCTTTTACAAATGAAAATGTAACGCCATCAGTTTTAGGGGTGCCGGAAATAATTAGGATTTTTTTCATGTTCCTATCCCTTTCTCTTCATCGCGGCAAATAATTCTGATAAATATGCTCTACCCACGCGCTCATATTCTCAGCTACAAAGGCCCAATCCATCTGCTGCTGTGGTAGGCTGTTAACCATCTCCCCAAAGCGGCTTACGTCTTCATGGGCGTTGGGGTTGGCGGGAAGGGAGTCAAACCGGGTCTGCCAGTCTGCCTGAACCTCGGCACTGCCAAACCAGTCTATAAAACGCTGGGCCTCTTCTTGTTGGGCGCTTCCGTTTACAAGGGCAATCCCTTCAACCACAAAAGGTAGCCCTACAGCAGGTACCGGGAAGCCGGCACTTATTCCATGTAAGCGCTCCCGTGAGGGTACGCCGGAGTGGAACATCTGGCCCATAACCACAGGGGAGCCGGAGTTTGCCATTTCTTCAAATAAGTCATTGCCGGCAGTATTGGGCACCCCATAGCGGTAGTACGCCGCAATATGTTCCCATCCTTCATCAGAAATGCCTAAGTGGCCACTGGGATCCCTAAAGCGATACAGTATCCCGGCAAGTACCATCTGGGTGGTGCCTCCGGCCAGGCTTGGCTCAAACATATATTGGCCATGAAAACGGGCATCTGTCCATAAATCTAGCCAGTCTGACGGGCCGTCGCTTACTTGATTACTGTCATAGATCAGCATAATTGCCTGGATAACCAAGGCGTGGTAATAGCCCTGGGGGTGGTTTAAGCCTGAGGGAATCTCTCTTGCCCAGGAGGGAGTATATGGCACGATTACATCATTGGCGATTAGGTTATGCCACAGGAAGGCGTTGAGCCCAAAGACTACATCTGCCTGAGGGTTTGACTGTTCGTTAATAAGCCTTTCGGTGATGGCACCGCCCCCTGCCCCTTCTGTTTGGATATTAAAGCCTGCAAACTCGGCAGCTTCCCTTAACCATATCAGCCGTTCTTCTGTAAACGAGTTGGAATAAATGGTAATAAGAGCACCGGTTCCTATTGTCTCTGTTGCCTGTGGGGCCGCTAAGGCATCGCCAATTACTTCCTGTACTCTGTCACAGGCCGTAAAGGCAAAAAGTAACATCCCTGCTAGCAATAAACTAAGTAATTTTTTCATACATATCTCCTTTTTCTATGGGTTTGTGTTATGTTTAATAGAATTTATCCTGATTCTACCATGATGGCATTAAAATTGTCTACTTTGTGGCTCTGGTTTTGGTGGAAATGGGCTTTTAATTGCATAGCATTTTGATGCTGTTTGACATGCCTTTATGACTTGTTTTTTTGGACGAAAGCTTTATTTGATAAAATTTTTTTATAGCCAATTATGACGTATCCCTTTGCACTCTATTTTGATACAATATATTTGACATATACCGATTCCAGGAGGAAACACATGAACCCCAAAGCCCTAACTACCCTAGAATATCCAAAAATTATAGAGATGCTGTCATCCCGTGCAATATCCCCAATGGGCAAAGCCCAAGCCTCTGCCCTTACCCCCATGACAGACCTTACAGAAATCACCCGTGCCCAAGAGGAAACCACAGCGGCTACAGGCTATATCTTGCGCAAAGGCAGCCTTCCCCTTGGGGGAATAAAAGATATCCGCCCGTTTTTATCCCGTGCCCTGGCAGGAGGAATGCTCTATATAGAGGACCTCCTTGGGGTAGGGGATTTTTTATATGTATGCGGAAAGGCAATTACCTATGGCCGTCAGGAGCGAAATATGGAGCCTACATCCCTATCCCCCTACTTCGAAGGCATACTAACCGCCCCAGACCTGGAAGCAGAAATCAACCGCTGCATAAAAGGCCCAACAGAAATCTCCGACAACGCAAGCCCAAAGTTAAGGGATATCCGCCGCAATATCCACCAGGCCCATGAAAAGGTGCGGAACCAACTTCAAAGTGTAATCCGCAGCGGTGCGTATAAGGATATGCTCCAAGACGCGATTATCACCTTGCGGGGAGATAGATTTTGCGTTCCGGTAAAAGCCGACCAGCGGGGAAACTTCCCAGGAATGGTACATGACCAGTCCGCCACAGGGGCAACGGTTTTTATGGAGCCTTTGGCCGTGGTGGAGATAAACAATAAAATCCGGGAGCTACACTTCGAAGAAAAGCGAGAAGAAGAGCGGATACTGTTAAAGCTAAGCGGCCTGGTAGCCGATGAAGCAGATATCTTAACCGCCAGCATAGAAAACCTAACCTATCTGGATTTTGTGTTTGCCAAAGGTGAGCTATCGCTAGCCCAGGAAGCCAGCCCGCCGCAATTTAATCAGCGTGGCTATGTAAATATCCGCAAAGGGCGGCACCCACTACTCAAAGCCGATACGGTAGTGCCCACAGATATATGGCTTGGTGGGGAATTTTCTATGCTGCTTATTACTGGCCCCAACACTGGCGGCAAAACCGTTACCCTTAAAACCATCGGCCTACTGACCTGTATGGGCCAGTCAGGTCTTCATATCCCGGCGGCAGAGCATTCGGAGCTTGCGGTCTTTGATTCTGTATTCGCGGATATTGGGGACGAGCAAAGCATCGAGCAGAGCCTTTCCACCTTCTCTTCCCATATGAGCAATATTGTAGGGATTTTGGGGCAGCTAGGTGGCCAAGCCCTAGTGCTTTTAGACGAGCTGGGGGCAGGTACAGACCCTACCGAAGGCGCAGCCCTAGCCATAGCAATTTTGCAGCATCTACAGGCAAAAAACACCCGCACAGTAATAACAACCCACTACAGCGAGCTAAAGCTATACGCCCTATCCACCCCAGGGGTAGAAAACGCCAGTTGCGAGTTTGATGTAGAAACCCTGCGCCCCACTTACCGCCTACTAATAGGGGTACCAGGCAAGAGCAACGCCTTTGCAATAGCAGCCCGCCTAGGCCTACCAGAAAAAATAATAAGCCAAGCCAAGGACGTACTAAGTTCCGAAGAGGTACGCTTCGAAGACGTAATAACAGACTTAGAAGCAGGCAAAAAAATGGTAGCAATAGAGCAAGAACGAGCGGCAGTATATAGAAGAGAAGCGGAAGCCCTACGCCAAGACCTAGCCAAAACCCAGGAGCAGCTAAAAGCCCAAAAAGATAAAATAATGGAAAAAGCCAGGGAAGATGCCCTATACACAGTGCAACAGGCCCGCCGCGAGGCCGAGGCCCTACTAAAAACCATGCACCAAACCAAGGAAGTAGAAGAAGCCCGCCGCCAAATGCGGGAAAAACTAGGGGAAATGGAAGCAGAAATAGGCCCAATAGTAGAAAAACCCACCCGCAAGCCACCGGAAAACCTGCGCCGGGGCGACAGGGTATTTATCCACTCCCTAAACCAACACGGCACAGTATCCACCCCCCCAAGCGAAAAAGGGGAGGTGCATATCCAAGCCGGCATAATGAAAATAAAAGCCCATATAAGCGACCTTAGCCTAGGGGAAGAAGATATAAAAGAAAAATTTACCCCGGCAGGAGGGCAAAGCCGTGGGGATAGGGTAGGCAAGGCCATGCATATCTCATCAGAAATAGACCTGCGTGGTATGCTGCCGGAGGAGGCCACTGGTGTGGCAAATAAGTACTTGGATGATGCCTTCCTTGGGGGGCTTTCTATGTGTACTCTTATCCATGGTAAAGGGACGGGTGCCGTGCGCAATGCCGTTCATGGGATATTAAAAAGGCACCCCCATGTTAAGGAGTACCGGCTTGGTAAGTATGGTGAGGGTGAGACTGGGGTTACGGTGGTTACGCTTAAGTAGGATTACTTCACCACAACCCGCCGTACAATAGCTATCCCAGCCCGCACAGGCAAAGGCTCAAACCGCCTACTCACCTTCTTAAGCCATTTGCGGATAGGTACAAACTGGGGGCAATGCTTTTCGCATTTGCCGCAGTCGTTACAAAGGCGTGGGTGGGTACGATTTTTGCCAAGCACCGCAGTAGATGTACCATAAAGGGTCATGCCGGCCACATAGCCCTGGGCATAACTTGTATTGTAAGCAGAAAGACAGGCCGGGATATTTATCCCCATAGGGCAGGGCAAGCAATAATTACAACTTGTGCATTTAACCTTGTAGGACTTTCTAAATATCTCAACTACATCTGCATACACGGCCATTTTATCAGGGGCCAAGGGTTTAAAATTGCTGGCCGAGGTTAGGTTTTCTTCCATTATTGCGGTGCTACTCATGCCGCTTAGGGCCACTGTAACGCCCTCTTGGCTCCACAGCCACCTAAAAGCCCATTCGGCGGGCTTTATTTCTGGGTCGGCCTTTTCGAATATCTCTACGGCTTGTTTTGGCAAGCCTGTGGCAAGTCTGCCGCCAAGCAATGGCTCCATTATTATTACAGAAACCCCTTTTTCGGCGGCGGCTTGTAGGCCCTTTTTCCCTGCCTGATAGTTTTCGTCGTAATAGTTGTACTGTATCATGCAATGCTCCCATGGGTAGGAGTCTAGGATTTTTAAGAAGTCCTCACATATGCCGTGATAGGAAAACCCTATCTGGCCAATTTGGCCGGTGCTTTTCTTGCTTGCTATCCACTCTTCTATGCCCATCTTGCGCAGTGACTCCCATTGGGCATAGCTGGACATGCTATGGAGAAAATAGTAATCCACGTAATCGGTTTTAAGCCGGGTTAGTTGCTCGTTAAAAAATTTATCAAAGTCGTCAGAGGTCTTAATCATAGGTAAGGGTAGCTTTGTGGCAATATATATATCCTTCCGCTTGTTGTTTTTTGCCAGGATTTCCCCAAGGGTTTTTTCGCTATTGGGGTAAAAATACGCTGTGTCAAAGAAGTTAACGCCTCCTTCGATTGCAGCCAAAATCATGCGCTCTGTTTCATTTTTGTCTCGGGGGAAGCGCATACAGCCTAGGCCCAAAATTGAAAGTTTGTTGCCGGAGGGTTTGTCTTCTCTGTATTGCATAGTGTTCATAGGCCATTACTCCATTCTTAGGTGCAAATAGAATTAGCTTTTCGCGACACAGGTTTAGATGTTTTGACAAAAAGCGATTTTGGTTTAGATGTTTTTGCCAAAAGCGGTCTTGGGTCTTTTATGAAAGCCGCTCTGTTACCTGTAGCAGCATCTCTTTTATCTGGGCCGCACAGGCCCGGTATTCCTCTAGGCTACCTCCAAAGGGGTCACATACATCCACATCGTCCCCCACATATCCCCCCAAAGTAAAGATTTTCTCCGTAGCCCCAGGATAATCCGATAACAAAACCGCCCGGTGGCTCCCGGTCATAGCCAGCACCAAAGTAGCCTCCTCCATCATGGCCTCAGAGACAATTGCCGCCCTGTGGGCACGCAAACACAGCCCGGCTTCCTTCATTGCCGATATGGCATGACGGCTTGCAGGCTGATTGTCCCAGGCATTTACCCCGGCAGACGCTACCTCTGCCTTAAGCCCGGCATCGGCAAAAATCTTGGCGGCCATAACCTGGGCCATTGGGCTGCGGCAGGTGTTACCCGTGCATATGAATACTACTTTTAACGGGGACATGAACAACACGCCCTTCTGCGGCTTTTTTCATGCGGTCCATTATTGCAATGCCTAGGCCCTCTTGGGCTAGGCCTTCGGCATAAATTTCATCTACCCCTATGATATCAAACTGGCGTAGACAGGCGTAGAGGTTTCTTGCTATGGTTTCTGGTGCGGCTTTGTCCCCTAATATTAGGCAGACAATGTTCTCGTCTATAATAGATACGTTGCGGATTGCATTTTGGGTTTGGGAAGACACCAATATACCTACCTTGCGCCCTTGCTCTTTGGCAGTTTCCTCTAAAATATACGCAGCAACAGCAGCCTCATCCCCAACAAGCACAGTCATGGGGGCTTTTGGGGCATAGTGGCGGTATTTCATGCCAGGTGCCCGGGGTGGCTCCCCTGAGTTCCCTTTCAAAGCTTCTGGCCCATCAGCGCTATGCTCCGATACCACAGAAATAACCTGTAACCCCGTAACCTCAGCAATCATCTCAGCAGTAACAGCCCCAGGCCGAAGTATAACAGGCAAAGGCCCAGTAACATCCACAACAGTAGATTCCAGCCCTCCAGGAACCGGCCCCCCATCCAATATATAGTCAATGGAGCCGTCATTAAAATCTGCCGCAACATGCCCTGCCTGGGTTGGGCTAGGGGTGCCGGCTTTGTTGGCGCTGGGCGCGGCAACATAACAGCCAGAGGCCTCTATTACAGCAAGGGCCATAGGGTGAGAAGGCATTCGTATGCCAATAGTCTCTGTTATACCCTTTGGATGCCCTCCAAGCCAAGCCGCTAGGCCGGGCTTTTTTTTAGCAACCATAGTAAGAGGCCCAGGCCAAAAGGCCGATATCAATGGGCGTACATAATCAGGGGCATTGTGAGTTAGCTGCCAAAATGCCAAAGGGTCTGATATATGCATTATTAGGGGGTTGTCCCCTGGGCGGCCCTTGGCTTGATATATCCGGGCTACGGCTACAGGGTTTGTGGCATCAGCGCCAAGGCCGTATACCGTCTCCGTTGGGAAGGCCGCTATACCGCCATTTATAATTATTTCTGCCGCTTGATTTATAGCCTGTTTGGTGTCCGCTTCCTCAGGTGCCAAACAGGCCTTAGACTCTTTCTCACTCACTACGCCGCGCCGCAGCATTTCTTATACTTCTTGCCGCTGCCGCAGGGGCAAACCTCGTTGCGGCCTGTTTTGGCCTCGTTGCGCACAATGGTATGAGAGTTTTTCTGCTCTCTGTAAAGCTCTTTCTGCTTCTCTTGGGAGAAAACCCCGTCCCATTCTGGCAAGGTATACAGGTTCTCTGCCTTATACGCCACCATCTGCTTGTACAATCTATCGAACCCGATATCAAAGGCGATAGCAGTATCTTCCTCAATTGTCTCAAGCTCGGGCACCCCGTCAACGGCTTCATGTATGCCGTCCAAGAATGCAAACATATGGGTAGGGGTCAAGCGCAGCTCTGTAGCAAGCTGGGCCACCGTGCCCTCAAGGCGGGTAGTCTTGTTGCGCAAAATGTTTACATATACGGCCTTTTCCTTAGCCAGATAATCGTCCCACACATGCTTGACTGGTTCACCTTTCGTGTCAAGTGATATGCGTTTCCATGCGTCTTGTAGTCCCATGTTATAGCTCCTTTAAAATGGGGGCTCTGCCCCCAAACCCCCAACCCTGTGGCGGGCAAAGCCCGTCCTCGCTTCCTCGCTGCGCTGCGGGCATCGCGCTTGCGCGATGAGTATTGCCGCCTTTGGCTGGGGTACGCTTTGCGGTTTTAGATAATGGTATTCTACTCCA
>Ga0123355_10007399_pt1 | contig 16447 bp, 8 predicted proteins | sample TergutEmb28metaG_3_FD_89872 | JGI IMG/M metagenome (GOLD analysis project Ga0123355, IMG submission 89872) | Embiratermes neotenicus P1 segment gut microbial communities from Petit-Saut dam, French Guiana - Emb289 P1 | ecosystem: Host-associated > Arthropoda: Insects > Digestive system > Gut ...
CCCAGGGAGTGTGGTTGGTGAAGTCGTCGTAGCGGAAAGAAAGGGTCAACGACAGATTTGGTTTCACCTTCCAATCGTCCTGCACGAAAAACCCGAACGGGTTTTCCTGACCGCCATACTGAACCGTCCCAGCCAGACCAGTCAACGGATTGTAGGCACCCACAGATTCCTGGAATACGTTGTCCTGGACGAGGGCCAGAAGATTATTGAATGTGAAACCCGGACGGACGTTGTCGGGGGTGAAGTCACCGTGCTCGATGCCCCTGGCGCCATCGTAGCCGAACTTCAAAGTGTGTTTGCCGTGCACCCAGTTCAACACCGACCGCCAGTTGTACATCGGGCCTCGATATTCTCCCGGCCCCCATCCCCCGCCTACCGGCCACCCCGTCAGATTGCCGGCGACGCCGACGTTCGGCACAGCCAGGTTGGCATCCTGGCCGTTGGCCCCGCCCACGCTGGCGAAAGCGAAGCTCGATTCCCACAGCAGGCTGGAATTGAACGTGTGGGTGAAATCGATCTGGGCATAGCGGTTCCTCATGATGTCGAGGGCGTCGAGCCTGGGTCGCGGCGACTTCTGCTGCTGGTCGAAAGAGTCGTTGTAGTAGCTGATGTAGAGGCGATCGCGGTCGGTAAAGTACTGGTCGAGGCGGAAGTTGTATTGCAGTGCGTTGTAATACTCGGCCGCGTTGAAGCTTCCGCTGTCCACCATGGGCAGGCTGCACGGCGGGGCACCCGCAGTGCCGCACAAGCCCGAGGGCAGTGCGGTCGCGGCGGTTTGGGCGACGTTGGCTCCGAACAGATTGCTGGCCGGCCAGCCGGTCAGAACCTGCGTCCCCACGGTATTCGGATAGTTTTGCTGTGCCCACTGGACAAACTGCGGATCTTCAAAAAGTTGTTGCCCGGTTGCACCGGGAACCGTCGACCACAGTTTTTCGAAATCCGCAAAAAAGAACGTCTTGCCCTTGCGGATCGGTCCACCCAGGGCACCCACCAGATCCTTTCGGGCATAAGGCTCCACGGGCCCGCTCACGAAGTCCGGCCTGGCCTGCAGATCCTGGTTGGCGAAAAACAGGCTGCCCGTGCCGTGAAACTGGTTGGTGCCCGATTTGGTGGTGACTTGAATCAGAACCGAACTGCCGAGATTGTTTTCCGCGCCGAAAGAATTGGCTTGCAGCGATGCTTCCTGAACTGCATCCGGGATCGGCGCGAGAATGATATTGCCGTTCTGCACCGGACTGGTCACGTTCATGCCGTCGACCATCACAACGTTGCCGGTATAGCTGCGCCCGTTGGCGCTGATCTGCGGAGTCTGCGTTCCAAAGTTGTCCGGCAGGCCGCCGGGCGCCTCCCCGGCAAGGCGGGTTCCGACGCCGACCACTCCGGGCGTCACGGCAAGGATGTCCCAGAGATTGCGGTTCGCCGAAGGCAGGTCGCGTACGGTATCGGAATTCAGGGTCGCCTGTATGCGGCTGTCATCGGTATCGACAACGGGGGGATTCACCTCGACGGTAATGGACTGCTGCGAACTGGCGACCGCCAGGGTCAGGTTGATGCCCTTGGTTTCCGAGGTGTCGAGCGTAAAGTTCGCTTGCGTCTTTCGAAAACCGTTGGCCTCCACCGTCACCACGTAGCTGCCTGGGGGAAGGCTGCTAAAGCGGTAGTTGCCGGAATCAGTCGTCCGCACGACTGCGGTTACCCCGTTTTCCGTGTTTTGCAACTGGATCGTCGCCCCGTTGATGGCTGCGCCGGCGGGGTCGGATACGACTCCCTGAACGTTGCTGTTGTACTGCGCGAAAGCGGGAATGCTCGACAGAAGCAAAACCAGACAGCAGCGAAGTGGACACCAACGTGTGTTCCCCATGGCATTCCCTCCACAGTGAGGTACCAATGGCGCAGTAAACGATTTCCCAGAAGTTAGCCATTGCTTATAGCTCTGGCAATCCGCAGGTGTCAAGAGCTTTTCGAGGTGCGCTGTGTCCGGGTTCGATACGCTTGGACGGAGTCCCGAGGCTTCGGGCTGGAATTCTCTTTCCCACGAGGGCGCCTTCTTGGGCGACAGAAGGGGTGATGGTCGGGAAGGTGGCCCCCCCGGTTGCCACCTTCCGCTCGATTGCTGTGCAAAAACGGCAGGAATTTTGTCCGGGAATTCTGCGGGTCGATCGCGACCCGCGAGTTTCCGATTTTCAGGTTAGAATGGCAGGCGATTTCTCGGCCTTAAGCTCAGGCCGATGGGGGGCCAGCCATCGAGAAGCGCCAACTTGGAACCAGCGACCTGAAGATCACCCCCATAGGGATTGGCGCCCGGGCAATTGGGGGCGGTGGCTGGAATGGCAGCATGGGTCCGCAGAACGAAGCGGACTCGATCCCTGCGATTCACGCCGCTCTCGATCACGGCATCCATTGGATTGACACGGCCGCGCTTTACGGTCTTGGCCACTCGGAACAGGTCGTGGCCCGCGCGATCCGGGACCGGAAGGCCGCGTCCCTGTGTGTTCACCAAGTGCGGGCGGGTCTGAGACGAGCGATCGAACCATCGCTGCACGCCTGAAAGGAAGTCGATTCAACGCAAATGCGAGGACAGTCTGCGCCGCCTCCGAACCGATGTCATCGACCTCTACCAGGTCCATTGCCCTGAAGCCGATGACGACATCGAAGAGGGCTGGAGAGAGCTGGCCCGACTGAAGAGAGAGGGCAAGGTCGGCTACATCGGCGTTTTCAACTTCAGCGTTTCGAAGATGGAACGCGCTCAGGCTATCGCCCCCATCACTGCGCTGCAGCCTGTCGCACCCTGGAGTTCGCGGCTCGACCTGTTTGGGGAGAGCGGTTGACAAATCCTGGTCGCAGGCCGAAGCTGACGATAGAAAACGTTTTCCAGATACAGGAGATCCGCATGGCCGATTTGTGCAGCCGCCGAGCCTTCCTCAAGACCACGAGCGCCGCCGCCGCGGCTACTTACGTTGCTCGCGCGCTCCCGCTTCGGGCCGTCGCCGACGGCGGCGCAACGGCCATCCGTACTCCGCTTACCACCTTCGCCTACTCCGAAGTCGAACTGCTCGACAGCCCTTTGCGGCGTCAGTTTGAAGAAAACCACACCCGCTTTTTGAACCTTGAGGACGACCGGTTGCTCAAGGTCTTTCGCCAGAAAGCCGGCTTGCCCGCACCTGGCGAAGAGATGGGAGGCTGGTACGACGGTTCCGGTTTCAGCCTTGAACGCAATGACTTTCACGCGTTCATCCCCGGCCATAGCTTTGGGCAATATCTTTCCGGCCTGGCCCGCTCGTATGCCGCCACCGGATCGGAACCGACCCGAGCCAAAATCAATCGTCTGGTGAAGGGATACGCCGAAACCCTCGATCCGAAGGCCAAGTTCTTCGTCGACTATCGTCTACCCGCCTACACCTACGACAAGCTTTCCTGCGGATTGATCGATGCGCACGAGTTCGCACACGATCCGATCGCCATGGAGGTTCATGAAAAACTCACACGCGCCATCGTCTCCTATCTGCCGGAGAAGGCTCTCTCCCGCCAGGAGCAGCGGGCCCGCCGCCATAAAGACACCTCGTATACGTGGGACGAGACCTACACCCTGCCGGAAAACCTCTTTCTCGCCTACCAGCGCAGCGGAAACAGCTTCTATCGCGATATGGCGAAGCAGTACCTCGAGGATGACACCTATTTCAACCCCCTCGCCGAAGGCAACAACGTCCTGCCTTTCGAACACGCCTACAGCCACGTGAACGCCTTCAGTTCCGCCATGCAGGCTTACATCACTCTGGGGAGTGAAAAACATCTTAGAGCGGCGAAGAATGGGTTCGACATGCTGGTAAAGACCGAGAGCTTCGTAACCGGCGGTTGGGGACCGGACGAAGCCTTCGGTGAGCCCGGCCGCGGGCAACTCGGCGACAGTCTGTCCTCCACTCATGCCAGCTTTGAAACGCCTTGCGGGGCCTACGGTCACTTCAAGATTACCCGCTACCTGCTTCGCGTCACCCGGGACTCCCAGTACGGCGACAGCATGGAGCGCGTGCTCTACAACACGATCCTGGGGGCGTGGCCCATCCAGCCCGATGGCACTACCTTCTACTATTCCGATTATGCCAAGACCGGAAACAAGGTGTGGTATGGCCAAAAATGGCCGTGCTGCTCGGGAACATTCCCGCAGCTGGCGGCGGACTACCACATCAGCGCTTATCTGCGGGGAGCGGACGGCGTTTACGTGAATCTGTTTACTCCATCAAAACTGACATGGAGCGAAAACGGCGTACGCCGCGGCCTGAAGCAGGAAACAAAATACCCGTTCGATAATAAAATTCAGATCCAGGTGTCGGGTTCTCAACCTGAGGACTACACCATCTATGTGCGTATTCCCGGCTGGGCCCGCCCGGACCCGCTGGTTTCGGTGAACGGCAGTCGGGTGTCCGATGTGCAGCCGGGGGCGTTCGCCAGCTTGCGACGAACCTGGAAGGACGGCGACCGTATCGAACTTGAACTTCCCATGCCGGTGCGCCTTGAGACCGTGGACGCCAGTCATCCCGGTCTGGTTGCCCTGATCGAGGGCCCGCTCGTGCTCTTTGCCGTCGCCGACTCCCAGCCAAGCTTCGAGCGGACTCGACTGTTACAGGCGAAGCCATCTGGCAACCCGAGCGGAGACTGGCTGGCAGATTCGGCAGATGGAACCACAGTGACCATGCGTCCCTTCATGAATATCGACAAGGAAAGCTACAGCACTTACGTTTTGCTGAAGAGCTGAGGCGAGATTCGCAAACGGGGCGTCCGTCGGGCCATCGGGAGCCCTCGCGGTCCCGGGCGGCTCGCGGACTCGCCTGCACCCGAGCATTGCCTTACCCAATGCCTTCTTCGCCAGGCCCGGTGTCCGGTCCACACCTACAAGTGAACATCGCCAGTTGCACCGCAAAACGCAGTTACTGTTGACGACAGAGCGACGCTTACCAGAGGGATGCCGAGCCTGCTCGATCCCGCAGGGCTTACCGAGTCGTTAAGCAGCCTGAATACGCTCCAAAAGAAATTCCTTCACGACTTCGTCCACAGTGCGCGGAAATTTCTTTGCATAGGAACGCAACTTTGAGACGTTGAGGAATTGAACATTGATTTCGTCCAACGGCGTAGGAAGTCCCTCCTGCCTGCTCAGATAAATCCAGTCAAGAAGGGCCTTCTCGGGTTCAGCAATACCGTAGGTGTTGTAACGAGTTTTTTTCTCCTCAAACCCCCAGAAGAGTTCTCGCGAAATCTTTCTGTAGACCATGGTCACGGAGCGACTGCTGAACGTTTTCGGGTATCCGATGGTTACGCATGTCAATACCGCGGGGCTCTGGCTGATGATGCCGCGATCGACAAGGGCCGATTCGAGCGATATGTATGAATCCGGTCGCAGAACATTCACAAGGTCCCGTGCCGAGAATTGCTGGTTCAATTTGTTGATGTAGATCTTGTTGGAGACATGCTCTACCAGGCCACGCGCTTCATATCGTCGCAAAGCATTCCGCGCGGCGATCTCCTTGATGCTGTAACGGTGGGCGAGGTCGTCCAATCGCAGAATGCTATTCGTGCGAGATTCATCTGCCAAGATGGTCGTCCAGTTCATGGGGTTCCTGTGATATCCAGTTTGAGAAGACGGCTTTAAGGGTTTTTCTCAGTCGTTTGAAATCGTCTTTGGCAAGTTCTCGAAACAGTTCCTGCGGTAATATCGGACGCAGTTCGACGGTGCACAACTTTGGATCGATCCTCGCAATGCGAGATCGAATCAGTTCGGCATCGAGCTCCTTCATTTGGATGATGTCTTCCAAATGTGCATTCAAATTGCCGTCGAGTTTGGCACCTTTTGTTTTCAGAACGTCGATATCGAAAGCGTCGCGAGCTTTTGGATATCGGCGATCGAGAAAAGTCTCGCATTTTTGAAACAGCAGGTAGTTGGCACTCGGAGCAAGGATGGTCTTTTGGTGGTCGCCCGCGATTCTCTGTTGAACGATCTCTGGTTGGAGGACTGTGCCACCGATTTGCGTGAGATCGATACTAAAGAGCGGTCGCTGATTCGATTCGACCCAGATCTTGATGAGGTCCATGCTGTCTCCTTGCCGACGCAAATCTAGCTTTCCCAATCCAAAGATCTCGGCGAGAGGTTGAATACTCGATTCCACTACTCGCTGAACTTCGACCGCTGCGGGCAACCCGTCCGCTTTGGCGAGTAGATCCAGATCTCTGGACAGCCGCGGACTGTCATAAAAGAGCACGAGGGCCGCCCCGCCAAACAGAATGAAGCGGTCTGGAAAGGCAGAAAACAGTCCCGATGCCGCTTCTTCAATAAGTACCAGGATTTCTGCCTCGGACGTTTGGAAGCCCCGTTTGCGGTAGAGTTCGATTCGCGCCTGCAAGTTCATATTTGCAAAATATAACTTTCGTAATGCTAAACAAAATTAATTCTATATCATATGTGTTAAAAATACTATATATAGTATATAATGAAATTATATGGTCGGCCTTAGCTTTCAGAGAGGGGTTTGCCGTTTGCACACATCGACGAGAGTTGAGGGGTAGACTCGAACCTGTCCGGCTCAGGGCCGGATTCTCGAGAAAAATCCAATTTCCAGCTTTGGTTCCAGGGGGCCGAGTCGGCGCGTGACTCGTCAAAGCTACCGGGGTGGAGCATCCTGATCCACGACCCGATATTGATAGCGCTCGCTCTGCTCCCGCGCCGCCTGGCTGCGAACGACAGCCAAACGCTTCAGCAAATCGGGAATCTCGCGCTGGTCGCCTGTTTTCCGCAGCCCCTGGATCAAATGATAGAGAGCGGTCTGGTTTTTCGGATCGCTTTCGAGCGCTTTCCTGCACTGCTCGATGGCTTCCCTGTTCTGTCCGGCGTCGAGGTAAAGCGTTGCCAGTATGCTTCGCGCCGCTGCGAGTGTCGGCTCGAGCGCCACAGCCCGTCTGGCCGAGCGCATCGCGGCCCTGAATTCGGCAGTGCCCGGTTCGGCGCCTCTTTCCGCAAGAATCTCGGCCTCGAGATAGAGCAGAATCGCGTCGTTCGGTTTTCGAGCCAGGCTGGTCTGGACCTTCGCCAGCGCGCGATCGAGATCGTTCTGCTGCGCCGCCGCTAACCCCTGGGCTGCGGAACTGAGAGACTGGCTGGGATCCAATTCGTACGCCTTCTCAAAATCATTCTCCCCTTTCGCGTACTCGGCGAGCTGGACGTACAAAACTCCGCGGGCAAAGTACAGCGCGGCGGCCTTGGGCTCGAGGGCGATGCCGTCGGAGACCACGTCGATTCCCACCTGAAACGAGTCATGCGCATAAGCGAGATTGGCAAAATCCAGATAAAGATTGACATTGCCCGGGTCCACGAGAATCGCCTGCCGAAGCGTGCTCACGGCTTGAGGCGTGTTTTTGTTCGCTTCGTACGCGGTGGCCGCCAGCTCCAGGGTTTCTGCTTGGTTTTCACTGCCGTTGTTTTCAAGGAGCGGCCCCAGTGTAGCCAGAGCCTGGTTGGGCTGCTTGGCCAGAAGCTGAACCGAAGCGAGCAACCGGCGCTCGCCAGCATTGTCGGGATTGAGAGCGAGTGCGCGACCCAAAACCTGAGCCGCCTTCGCCGGCTCACTCGATCGCATGAGGCAAATCGCGTAGGCATGCAATGCCGTGGGCTGTGCATCAAACAGGGTCCCGACTTTTTCGAAGTCAGCGGCCGCCGCAACGCAATTTCCCTCCTGATATTCGAGCACGGCCAGCATCCCGTGACTGATCGCATCGGCCGGCCGAAAAAGCAGCATCCGCCGGAGCAGCGGAATGGCGTCCTTGCTTCCGGCCTCATATTCGATTTGGATCGCCCCTTCCAGCGCCGGAAGGTAGTTGGGAGAAATTTTCAGAGATCTTTGAAACGACCGGAGCGCCTCTTTCTTCTCTCCCTCGCCGGCGTATGCAGTGCCCTGCATCGCCCATAGCTCGGAGCTGTCGGGTGAAACTCGCAGGGCGGGGCCGAGCAGCCCGAGCGCCCGGGGGAATTGCTTTTCACCTAACGCCGATCGAATCGCATCGAGTCCGGAGTTCTGCCCCATGGCTTCCGTGAGAAACCCGGAGAGAGCCAGCAGGAAAGCCAGCCCAACTCTGCCGATCGCCGGTTGCGCCATCATGGTCGGATCGCTCTTGACACTTTATACGCTATCAGCCGTCATTTCGTTGCCGATGATCGTCGAGCGGGGTCGCGGCGCGAAGTAGTTTGGAGATCTTCGGAACCGCATTCGGAAACCTCAATCCGGCTCAGCCGCAAAAACAGCGCGCCGGTCCACTTCGGAGGGAAGTGGACCGGCGGCTGTGTTCACGTCGTGCTCGATGATTTAGAACGAGAGCTTCCCTCCAATCTGCCAGAAGCGTGGCTCGTGCGATGCCGTCGCCTGGCCGAAAGTTCCATCCGGCAAATTCAGGTCAATGTTTCCGTCGGCATAGTTGGCCCGGTTGAAGAAGTTGAAAATATCAAACCGGAGCTGGAAGTTAACCCGCTCGGTAATGCGCGTGTCTTTGTAAAAGTTGACGTTGGTTTCGAAGAAGTTCGGCCCGCGGAACTGCATCGCCTTCTCATTGCCCTCTTGCCCGAACGAAGGCGCGGCGAAATCACTCCTGGGAATCGCCCCGCTGAGCCAGGATTTATTACTGGTTAACTGGCTGTAGCTGACCGCATCCGGATAAGCGAGATTATCCCCGTCAGCGTTATAGTCACCACTACCGGCCTGGAAAGCTACCGCCGGGTCCTTGGACGAGCAACCGGTGACATTGCTTAGATTCCCCGAGGCGCAAACCGCGAGAAAACCATTCGTATTCTCAGGTGTCAGCGGGTAACCGGACTGGAAGATGGTGGTCCCGCTCGCTCCCCATCCTCGGGTCAGGTAACCCAGGGATCCCCGCCCTGCATTCAGCCCCTGCCATTGATAGTTCCAGCTGAGAGAGAGACGGTTCGGCACGTTAAAGATCGACGGTGCGTAGTACTGCTGAGGATTCAGCCCGGCCGAATTGGGATAGTCGAGAGCGTCATCATAGGAGCGCGAGCGCGTGTACGACAGATCCAGATATCCATGCGAAAAACGTCCTCGGAGGTCAAGAATCAGCGCGTCGTAATTGCCATACCTGTCGTTGTCGGCATAAGCGATGGCGCCAAAGCTGTGATTCAGCCGGGTCGGACTTGGAATCACCGGGGTCGGACTCGTATTCATCACATTGATCAGATCGCCCGGGAACGAGTTGATGTCCACACCATAGGACACATTGCCGATCGAGTTCCCATTGCCGACGATATTGTAGGAATGCGATCCGTTGTAGCCGATGCTCGCCGCCAGCTTTTCGGTGATCTTCCGCTGCAGGCTGCCTGACCAGACAAGCGCCTTGGGCGACTGCAGCAGCGGATTCACCCCCCCGATGCTGAAACTGGCTCCAACCACTCCGCCTTGGGCATTCAGCCCACCTCCGGACTGGGGTGTCGGCCCGGTCCCCGGCCCGAAGGTCGGGAAAACAAAGCCGAAAGGAGGCTTGCTGCTGTTTCCCAGAGCAAAGATTGGAGCCTGCGCGCTGGCTGTTCCACCCTGTACGAACGTCGGGTCCACCTCTCCTGGCGGGCTGCCGCGGAATTCTTCCTGCACGTTGGCTTGGGTCAGCCAGTTGTTGTAGAGGCCGAACCCCCCGCGAACCACCCAATCGCCTCTTCCGGTGGGATCCCACGCCAACCCGATTCGCGGACTGAACAGATTGTTCACGGAATGAAGCAGGGCATTGTGCGTGGCTTTGGCATACCCGTTGGCCACCTGCTCCTGCTCGGTATTGCCGGTTCCCAGATAGAAATTGCCGAACACGGTGGAGGGGCTCTTCGACCACGGGTTCCCACTGTCGTCATAGCGCAGGCCCACGGTAACGGTCAGATTTCTCCGCGCCTTCCATGTGTCTTCCACAAAGAGCCCGAAGGTTCGGGAAGCAGCATCCCAGCTCCACAACTGCTCGGTACCAGTCTGCGGGCTGTAGTAAATGCCGTTCTCGACCGCAGGAGCGTCCTGGGCCAGCGTCAGCAGATTGCTGAATGTGAATTTGGGTTGTGACCAGGGGCCCTGGAAGGGCTCGACGTCGTCGCCATACCATCCCTCATAACCGAACTTCAAGGTGTGCGCCCGGTGCACATGAGTCAGGACGTCGCGCCAGTGGTAGTTGTGCTGGATGAAATCGCCTTGCGCAAAACCCACGCCAAAGGCCTGGCCCGAGTCCACGTTGATCCCGTTCACAGAGATGGACGGAACCGTATAATCCTGTGCCCCGCTGCCCTGGACTCCCTCCACCCGGCTCAAACCGGCGGTAAATTCGTTCAGCATATTGGCGGAAAAAGTATGCGTCCAGGACACCTGGCCCGCAACTTGCCAGGTGTTGTTCAAGGCGGAAAACTGCGGCATGGGAGAGGCTGCCCCGGTGAGCAGCAGGGTGCGGAACAGGCTGGCGTAAATTCGATCGTCCTTGAAATCTTTGTCCAGGCGCGCAAAGTATTGTGTTCCGTTGCGGACTTGGGTCGCGCCAAACGCGCCGGAATCGATCATCGGCGTGGAGCACGGAATGTTCTCCACCGCCGGAGTACCGCAAATTGGATTGCCGTTCGCATCCGTTCCAAAAACAGCGCTGGCGGTTTGCGAGACCGTGGCTCCCGATATGCCAGTCGGCACATATTTCGTAAGCACTCCCGTTCCCACCGTATTGGGGTTGTTCGCCTGAGCGAAGCTGATGAACTCCGGTGCCGCGAATGTGACCTGGCCGCCCGTGCCTGCCGACTGACGCAAGGGTTCGACGGCGAAGTAAAAGAAGAACTGCTTGTGCGGAATCACCGGTCCGCCCACCGCAAAATCCATGTTGTTGGAGTGGAAGGGCAGATAGGGATAGCCCACAAAGTGCTGGGCCGCGAACATGCGTTGATAGTAGAACCAGTCCGAGGCCGAGCCGTGAAACTGATCCGTGCCGGACTTGGTCGTGAACACGGTTTGCAGGCCGGCAGCACGGCTGTATTCGCTCGTAAATGTATTGACCTGAACGGAAGTCTCCTGGATCGCGTCGGGTTGCGGCGTCAGGTTCAATACCCCCTGCCGGATTCCGCTGGTTACGTCCAGACCGTCTACAATATATTGATTGTTGTTTTGACCCTGCCCGTTCGCGCTGGCATCCACTTGCTCTTCGGTGGAGTAGTTGTCCACCCCGGATGCGGGGCTTCCCGAGGCAGTGGTTCCCAGTCCGGAAGCGCCGGGCGCCATCGTCACCAGAGTCACCAGGTTGCGACCCACGATCGGCAACTCCGCCACAGCCTGATCCTGCAGCGTCAACTGGCTTCGGCTATCGGCCGTGTCCACCACCGGAGCCTCCGTGGTCACCGATATCGCCTCCGAGACGCCCCCCACCTTCAATGTGACCGGAACACTCAGGTTCTGCGCCGTCAGCAGCGTGACGTCGACCTGAGCTTTGGCGAAACCGCTCGCCTCCACGATCACTTTGTAGGAACCCGGGGCCAGGCTCACAAATTCAAAGTTGCCGGAGCCATCCGTGGTCGCCGACTGGGTCGCTTGGGTGTTGTTGTTGATGAGATGAATCGTCGCCTTGGACACACCGGCGCCGGTGGAATCTTCAACAACCCCTTGCACGCTGCTGGTGAATTGAGCGAGGGCGGCAGTGCTGAAAAGAAGGGCGAACATCAGGCCGAAGCAACGGGGCCTCAGGCTTGCTTGCATAGCGTACCCCCAGCGTCGCGCACGGACAGAGTGCAGGCGAGAAAACGTTTGCTCAGGTGGGATACTGTATACCTATTACCGGTTCAGTTTGTCAAGAAGATTTGCCCGTGCGGAACTTGCCCCGCCAATGTTCAGCGCGACCAGCCCCGGTTGGCGACGATGCCGGACCCTTCCCGCAACGTGACCAGGCGATTTGCCGCCAGGTCTCGGTATCGTTCATGCAGGCCGTTGGGCCAATATACGTCGAGGTCGACCGAAGTGAACCCGCCTAATCCAAAGTGCAGGCGCGTGTCGCTCGAGGAGTAGAAACTCGATTGGCTCACTACCGCCTGGGCTTGTACTTTGCCCCCGTAGCGGGCGACAACCCGCGCCCCGATGGCACTCCGGTTCGACTTCACCCCTTCCAGTTTTACCTTGATCCAGTTCGGCTTTTCGGCGACATCATTGCGCAACAGAGACGGGGGCTCGTTCAGATTCACAATCAGGATGTCGATGTCCCCGTCGTTGTCAAAATCGCCGAAAGCGCAACCCCGGCTGCAATGCGCCTCTGTAATTCCAGGACCGCCCTCCTGCAAGAGTTCTTCGAAGGTGCGATTTCCCAGATTGCGAAAGATGGCGCGCGGAGTCTTGTTGGCATATTGCGGCAGCTTGCGCTCCACTTCCGGGTAAACGTTGCCTGTGGTCATGAACAAATCGGGATAGCCATCATTGTCGAGATCGACGATGCCCGCTCCCCAACAGATGTACCTGGTATCGACCGCCACCCGCGCGGATCGGGTCAAATCATCGAAATTACCCTTGCCATCGTTGCGGTAGATGCCGTTGGCGTCGTCGGCAAAATGAGTCTTGAACAGGTCCAGGTGTCCATCCAGATCGAAGTCGCCAACCCCCACTCCCATGCCCGCCTGCTCCATTCCGTCATCGCTCAGTGCCACCCCGCGAAGTACCCCCTCCTCGCGAAACGTTCCATCATGGTTGTTCATGAACAGCAGGCTTGGAGTGGAGTCACAAGCCACAAAAATATCGGTCCATCCGTCCTCGTCGAAATCGGCGGCGACTACCGTCATTCCGTAACTCCCGGTCGCCTTTCCAATGCCTGACTGCTCGCTTACGTCGCTAAACGTGCCGTCACCGTTGTTGCGGTAGAGCGAATGTCTGCCGGTGGGCAGTCCGCGCGGCCCGCACTCCACCGGGACTCCCTTCCAGTTGCAATTCACGTTCTCGCCGGGCACGGGCGCGTGCTCGAAGGAAAAGCGAACGTAGTTCGACACAAACAGATCGAGGTGCCCGTCGCGGTTATAGTCGAGAAAACTCGAACCCGCACCCCAGCGCGGCTGATCATTCCACAGACCGGCGGCTTTGGTTACGTCACTAAACGTTCCATCGCCGTTGTTGCGGTACAAACGATTTTGTCCAAAGTAGGTGCAGAAGATGTCTTCCAACCCATCGTTGTTGTAGTCGCCGATGCACACTCCCGACGCCCAGCCCACGTTCGTCAATCCGGCTTTGGCGGTCACATCCGTAAAAGTACCGTCGCGGTTGTTCTTGTAGAGCCGGTTGGTCGCATCCGGGGGGTCTCCATCGAGACGCGTACCCGACAGCAGGAAGATGTCGATCCAGCCATCGTTGTCATAGTCGATGAACGCACAGCCGCACCCCGTGGCCTCCAGAATGTATTTCTTGCTGTCGACGCCCCCATAGACTACGGGCGCACGCAAACCCGCAGCCGATGCCACATCGACGAAGTGTGCATGAAATGGGCGCCCCGATGGACGAGGCCGGGCCACCGGCTTGACGGTTCGGTTGGAAACTCCCTGGCCGACGAGTCGCCCGGCGGCGAGCCCCGTTGCTCCCACGGATAATCGCACGAAGTCCCGTCGCGTCAGGATCACGGCTGCTTCCCGAGGAGGGGCGACTTGTTCTCCACCAGTTTGTAGCGATTGTGCAACGCTTCTTCCTTCGTCGCCTGGGAGCGCAATTCTGCCAGTTTCTTCAGCAGGTCCGGCACTTCCTGAGTCCGTCCGCTCTTGCGCAGCGCCTGAATGAGGTGATAGAGCGCGGTCTGATCTTTCGGGTCGGTATGCAAAGCTTTGCGGCTCTCGTCGATCGCGGCATCATTCTCCCCGGCCTGCAAGTAGAGTTTCGCCAGTATGTCGCGGGCGGCCGCCAGAGAGGGGCGAGCCGCAATCGCCTTCTTCGCGGAGCCGAGGGCTTCGCGGAACTCGGCGGTCCCCGGGTCGGGGCCTTCCTGGGCGATGATCTGAGCCTTTAGATAAAGCAGAAACGGATCGCCGGGCTTGCCGGATAACTTCTGTTGCACGGTCTTCAGGGCCTTGACGGGATCGTTTTTTTCCACGGCGGCCAATCCTTCCGCTGCCGATCCAACCGCCTGCCGCGGGTCCAGTTCATCGGCTTTCTCAAAGTCCGCTTCGGCGTTGTCGTATTGCGCCAGCTGCACGTAGAGAATCCCGCGAGCCACGTAGAGTGGAGCGGCCTTGGGTTCAGCCCGCAAACCGGCATTGATCATGTCCACGCCCACCTGGTAGGACTGGTGGTCCAGGGAAACATTGGCAAAATCGACACACAAGTTTACGTTGTGGGGGTCGGAGACAATGGCCTGACGAAGCAGGCGCACCGCTTCCGGTGTATTGCCCTGGGCTTCATACGCCGATGCTGCCAGTTCCATCACGTTGGCATCAGGTGGATTTTGTTGAAGTAAGGGCGCGAGCGTCGCCAGCGCCTCGGTGGGATGCTCGGTCATCATCTCGAGCGATGCGAGTTGATAACGGAGCGCGGGACTCGCGTTGGACTGCCCGAGCGCCCGGCTCAAAATGTTTATCGCTTTGTCGTTCTCCTTCAATCGCATGAGACAATCGCCGTACACCTGCAAGGCATCGGGCTGAGAATCAATCAGCGCCCCGCTTTGCTCGAAATGCCCGACCGCCGAGGCGCAATCGCGCCGGCGATACGCCAGCACCGCAAGCATGGCATGACTGGTCGGATCGTGCGGACGCAGTGCCACGATTCGTTGCAAGAGTCGAGCCGCGTCTTTGCCGCCGTTGTCGTACTCGATTTGCGCCGCTCCCTCCAGGGCCGGCAAGTAATCCGGCGACACACCGAGAGCCTGCTGAAAGGCTTTGAGTGCCTTCTTCTTGTCCGACTTGCCGGAGAAGCTGAGCCCTTCCAGGGTCCAGAGTTGCGCATTCTTCGGGTCTCGTTCGAGCGCCGGCTTTAAAAGCTGCAATGCCCGGTCGAATTGCGCGCTCCGCAAGGCGGAGGCAACCGCAGCAATCGCATCCGCGCCGCTTTGAGACACCGCCATGCACCCCGACAGCAGAGCTACAGCGGCGCCGCGCAGGAGCTTCATAGTGCGAGTAGAATTCCCTCCCATGACCCGGCCGAGCAGGAATGTCAGAAATCGTTTCCTCAGAGTGAGCTCAAGATTTCTTCTGGTCGCGCTCCTCATTCTATCCGGTGTGGCCATCGATTCCACCATTCGCCTCCGTTATCCTACCGAGGACATGGGCAAAGATTCCCTGCCTGAGCGCAAAAAAGCTCAACTGGAGGCCGCACGCCAGTTCGAGGTCTTCCACCAATTCCAGTTTTCCGACCATCTCCAACAAAGCGGGATCACGTTCAAATACCACGCGGTCGATGACATCACCAAACACATGCGGATGGGCCATTACGACCACGGAAGCGCCGTTGCGGTCGCCGATGTCGATGGCGACGGCCTCTACGACATCTACTTCGTCAATCAGGTGGGCGGAAACGAACTCTGGAAAAATCTCGGGAATGGAACTTTCAGGAACATCACGCCCGCCGCCGGCGTCGCTTTGGCCGGCCGGGTCAGCGTGGGCGCCGCCTTCGCCGACATCGACAACGACGGCCACCAGGACCTTTTCGTAACCACGGTTCGCGGCGGAAATGCGTTGTTTGAAAACGACGGCCAGGGTCATTTTACCGACGTCACCCATGAGGCCGGCCTCGACCTGGTGGCGCACTCTTCGGGCGCTTTTTTCTTCGACTACGATAACGACGGCCTGCTCGATCTGCTTGTCTGCAACGTCGGCAAGTACACCTACGAGGACAAAGGACCGGACGGCGAGTACGTTGGAATCCCGAACGCTTTCGACGGACATCTGCATCCCGACCGCTATGAGTATCCGGTCCTCTACAGGAATATGGGCCAGCACCGTTTCAAAGACGTTACCGCGGAAGTTGGCCTGAAGCCCCACGGATGGTGCGGCGAAGCCAGCTTCAACGACGTAAACGGCGACGGCTGGCCTGACATCTTCTTTCTCAACATGCAGGGCCGCAGTCACTATTACGAGAATCAGGGAGGGCGGAGGTTTGTCGAGAAGACAGATGAGTATTTTCCCAAGACTCCCTGGGGTGCCATGGGGATCAAGTTCTTCGATTACGACAACGATGGCCGCATGGACCTGTTCATCGTGGACATGCACTCTGATATGAGCCAGGAACCGGGCCCGGAGAACGAGAAAAAGAAATCCGAGATCACCTGGGACAATGCCTACATCCAGGGCACAAAATCGGATTTCATCTGGGGCAACGCGCTCTATCACAAGCTGGCCAACGGCAAGTTCGCAGAGGTTTCCGACCGCCTCGGCGTCGAAACCTACTGGCCCTGGGGACCGAGCGTCGGAGACCTCAATGCCGACGGCTGGGACGACATTTTCATC
>Ga0123355_10007400_pt1 | contig 16446 bp, 15 predicted proteins | sample TergutEmb28metaG_3_FD_89872 | JGI IMG/M metagenome (GOLD analysis project Ga0123355, IMG submission 89872) | Embiratermes neotenicus P1 segment gut microbial communities from Petit-Saut dam, French Guiana - Emb289 P1 | ecosystem: Host-associated > Arthropoda: Insects > Digestive system > Gut ...
AAACTTTCCAATTGTGGTGTAAGTCTCCAAATACACGTAAGTAATCCATTTTTTGTGCATGAGATACAGCCAACTTTCTGCTATGGTGTGTAAAAATAAAAAATTTTTATGATAGGAAATACCACACTTTTAAATTTTTTTTCGGTACCCCTAAAATACTCCGGCATGGGGGATTTTAAAGTTTAAATGGACGCCGGGCTGAAAGTGTTAATTGTTGTTTATCCCAATTATAGGTACAGTGTCATTAATTGTTGCTTATCATACTTCTCTGCTTATGTCACAAATAGAGATAATGTACTAAAATTAGCATGTATACTTTACTAGTGTCTAGTGAAAAACAATAGTACCACTGTGTTAAGTCTATCACTTGCAATGCAAATATCAATAGTGTTCTTAGAAATTCTGCTACATCATATTATTGTTAATTAACTGTTGTTTTATACCAGCATTGTAGGCCATTCATATGGAATATGACTGTTGTGTGTGTTGTGTTTTTTTGCGGGCTGGTAGTTGTGTGTCAACGTGGCAATTCACTATGCGGAATGGGTGTAGTAGATACCCTATTGTACTACTAATAAATATAGTTGTGTCTTGATGATGTATACACATACCACATTGGTTTTGTTATTCTAATAACACAGCAGGGATGACACACCTAAAAAAAAATTGTTCACTAAATGTGTGTCAGAAACCAAATTACAACGCATGCTACACCCAAGGACACTTTTAATTTCATCTTGCAGTTCTTGAAGTAATTGAACACAAGGGAATGGTTGCACAAATAGTCATGTTGTGCATATATTTCCTAACTTGTTTGTGGTGACAAAGGAAGTGCTGATTATGCAGTTGATATTCTATATTTAACACGGTGTTTCTGTCTGAAAGTGGGTTGTGAAAGCATTAAATGGGTCACTACATGGAGTGGAGCCCTTGAGAAGCTGATAGTTCCTCATCTGGTCAAGAAATTCACCCCATTTTATGGAACATGAAGGTTCATTACTGTAGTTACAACAGTATGCCACTTGTGCCATTCTGAGCTAGATTAATCCAGTCCACACCCATCCTATTCCTTTATGATGAATTTTGTGATTATCCTCCCATCTAGGTATAGATCTTCCAGGTGTCTCCTTTTGTCAGTTTCCCTGCATAAATGGGCCGAGGCAGCGCAATGGTTCAGATACTGTGCTACAAGTAAGGTCGCTGGTTCGATTCCAGATGGTGTCATTGGAATTTTTCATTGACATAATCTTTCTGATCGCACTATGGCCCTGGGGTCGACTCAGCCTCTAACAGAAATGAGTACCAGGAGCATTTCCTGGGGGTAAAGGTGGCCGGTGCGTAAGGCTGACAACCTTGCCACCATCCTGTGCCGTTGTCATGAAATCTGGGAACTTTAACTTCTTGGAACCCTCTAGACCACTCTCAGCTTGTAACAGGACTGCTTTACCTTTACCCCACATAAAGCTTGTGTGCATTTCTGATCTCCCCCATAAGTGCATATGAAGGAATTCCTCAGTAGAAAGCCAGCACAAAGCAACTCCTGAATTTCAGCATGTCATGTTCTCAGAACTATTATGTTAGTCTGGTGTCAAATAAATATGGAAAACTGACACCGCTTGGTGACAATTTTGTTTCCCCTTCTTCAGGTGATTCAACTACCAGTGTATTAACCAATACATCTATACCAGGAGTCTCCAACATATGGACTGTGGGCCACATGCAGTGCACCAGTTTACTTTATATGGCCCTGTCACTGACCTTGTTGCAGTTACAAAAGTGGCCCAGGGCTCTGCTGAAATATTTAATCAATTTTAGTGATGCTTTACCACTTTATTGCTTGCAGTAATGCTTGGACTGCCTTAGATTTCAAAATTACCAATTGGGCCCATGCACTCTTTGAGTACAGTTGCATGATCCATGCCTCATGACAAAGCAACTAATGTGACATTTAAAGAGAAATGCAGTGCAGCAGCAAGCATGCAAAGAATACTGAATGCTGTTTCTGTTATAGAAAACTGTGTGGAAGATGATAATGCTGGTAAACTGTGCAAGGGTTATTATTCTTAATATAATTTTTAAAAATCTTATTCGTCACTGCATGTATGCTAGGTTTAAGATCAGAAAATCTGCATTTTGCCCACTTAATTAGTTTGTGTTCCTTATATTTCTCCAATAAACCATTTTTCCCTATAGAACAGTCACTGATTGGTCTTTCTATTGGAAACAGAGTGTTCTCTATGAGGTGTGGACCAAATCATATATGTGTGGATTAATTCCACTCTTCAAAGGGTCAAGGCAACAGTCATTTGTATTTAAAGGTGTCCTCACTTTTGCTGTAAGCATCTAAAGTGTAGTTGTTTTGAGATCTGCTCTTTTGGGGTTTTATGCAGTGTATGTTGGTAGTTCTGTACAGACGTTTTGGGACAACAAATCAAGCCCAACGCGGGCCATGGACTCCCCATCTTGAAGTTTCTAGATCACACACAACGACGCAACAGTCCGTAAGACTTGTCTGGACGCGTAATCAGTGCCTCGCAGAGACCTCTACCGGACAACACACAACACTCACAATAGACCGACATCCATGCCACCTGTGGGATTCGAATCCACAATGTCAGCAGGCGAGCGGCCGTAAACCTACGCCTTACACCACGGGGCCACTGGAACCGGCGAATGGTATAAATACATTAAAAAATAAACATAATAAAATTAAAAGAATAAATAAATGGCAACAAATAAATGTATTGAAGATAATAAAATATCTAAAGAAAATAGTTAAATAAATCGATTGCCAACCTCTTCCTGACTGCACGTGTGATCCATGTAACGTCTAAACGTTTACTATTACAGATCTATTACTGTATTGTAATATTACTGATATGTTGATAGCACTTGATGGTTTTATAGAACTTAAACTACGCAAGATAGGTAAATTTTGTTTTGGAATGTTATAGTCAAGGTGGAATAAGAAACCAACTAGATGTCACTTAGTATTATATTTATTTCTCCTTATAAGTTGCTCAACATGTTTCGGGCCACCTTGTGCCCATCTTCAGGAGTTGACGACTTAGTGGTATTTTTTCACGTGTGGTGTAGTGCTGTAACAATGGGTAGTGTTATTTTCATATATGTATAATATTTGCGGGTTGATATGTTCGTCTGTTTTCATGTTAGGTGGGTTGTGTGGTGTGGTGGGTTATTGTGGTCTAATGTACATTACATACCCGTGGCTGTGTAGGCAGTCAGATCCGGTTAGCTGCTTGTGTGTCGATTGGGAAGTACGTAGCACAAGGTGGCCCGAAACATGTTGAGCAACTTATAAGGAGAAATAAATATAATACTAAGTGACATTCTAGTTGGTTTCTTATTCCACATTGAACTATGATGCACGGTCAACCACACATCAAAGTTATAGTCAAGGGTTTGGGTGCAACCCACTTGTTACCGTGTGAAAATTATTCGCACTTCGGTACCAGGGAACCCACTGCGGAACTAACCGAAATTTGGTATTAAAGCAACCGACTGGTGGAGACATCTATCCACACAGACAAATATTGCCTAGTGTAGTTATTTCCCTGTAGGCTGCAGTAATTGTAATGAACCAATCACAGGATGGTTTGATGAAATTTTGGCGCATTTTGTGTTCGTGAGGTATATTGGTGCAGTTAATCAGTTTCTGTATTTAACGTTATTTTTAACGCCGCTTTTAGACCATAGATACAAGGTAGGAGGTAGTGTACGTTACGACATATGTATGAAGATTACATCCAGTAGCATTTGTAACTGGAATGTGTACTGTGTGATCCGTGGGTAGAGGGGTGTTTTTAGTAATTTAGAAATTATGGAATGTGTGTTGACACTGTTTTGTACTGCATGATATATAGTGATCAATTAGAGTATCAGCTGCTATTATTCGTGTATGAGTAGCTTCTTTACACTCGCCCCTTCTTGTTCATATCTTGGGCCAAGTGTAAAAAGATGTTATCTGTTTAGTTTTAGGCTCGATAAAGTTACTATATTACCCAAAGTACACCATAAGGATGGCGTGTAATTATTATGTTGGATGAGTAAAATATAGTATCTAGTATTTCTTTAAGGAAGAAAAAGAAAATTCGATTTATTTACCCTATGCAGAGGATGGTTGTGTTAGGGCGGTAATTCGTAAAATGTTTTCTAGTAGGGAGGGAATGGAAAGCGGCGTGAATATTCGGAAGGCCAATAGTCTGAACTTTCATACATTTATTAATCAGTGGTACTTAAACGGTGGCCCTACAAGACTGAATTTGCATGAGTACTAAAACCACAGGACTAGAGTAGTAAGAGGAGGATAGTTGATCACACTGTCTTCCCAAAGTTATTTAAAACACTGTCTAAGAAATTAGATTTTAGCTGGAGCTAACCTGTTCACTTGTGATATACTGGTTAGGTACAATACAGACTTTGTTCGGTAGTTACATATTCACTTTGTTATACACTGGCTACCGATTAACACCCATCTGACCGTGGATGTACAATGCATGCACACAGGATTGAAACAGTTACAACATGACCTGACTTTAACAGAAAACAAGAAAATCACAGTAAGTTGTACTTGCACAATTAGTGATATCAACTACCTCACTCAACATTTAAGTGACAACATGGAAGAACTGATAGTGAGTGAACAGCTATGAAGTGACTGTGTAATAGAAGTGATAATGAACAGGTGCAAAGTGACTGTGTAATGTAAGTGACAGTTAACAGCTACAAAGTAACTGTATAATAGGAGTGGCAGGGATCACCTGCAAAGTAACTGTAATGTTAGTGGCAGTGAACAGATACAAAGCACACGTATAAAAGAAGTGAGAGTGAACGCTACAGTGTGACTGTGTTATTGAATTGACAGTTAACAGCTACAAACTGACTGTGTAATAGAAGTGACAGTGAACAGCTACAAAGTGACTGTGTAATAAATTGGCAGTTAAAAGCTGCAAAGTGACTGTAATAAAGTGACAGTTAAAAGCTACAAAGTGACTGTGCAATAAAGTGACAACTAACATCTACAAAGTAACTGTGTAGGAGAAGTGACAGTGAACAGCTGCAAAGTGACTGTGTAGTAGAATGAACAGGTACAAAGTGACAGTTAACTGCTGCAAAGTAACGGTGTAATAGAAGTGACAGTGAACACTTCCACATTGACTGCATAATATAAGGCCCATTCAACAGGTACAAAGTGGCTGTGTGGTAGAAGTGACAGTGAATAGTTGAAAAGTGACTGTGTAGTAGAATTTACAGTGAACAAATGCAAAATGTTTTGACATTTAACAACAGAATAATCACCAAGCACCGTATGAATATTTACCCATGTCACGATTTAAAACATTTTTAATTTGATATTTTGTTGTATGAAGCAAAACAGTGCATTGCAATTTACCTTTACGAAGAGATAGCAAAATAAGTTGCTGAATCACAGAGCAAAACTGGCTGAGTGTTCTAGTGAACAAGTAAAATGGAGCTGTATTAGACTAAAGATAATGAAACAAAAACAATAATTATCGGCGGATATAACGTTTGTTGTTGGCACAGGTCATGGTGGTCTTATCAGTGTGTTTAGTACTGGAACAGAGCTTATTGCAGTCCCATTTATGAAGTTTATTGGACCAAAAATTTTAGTGGATTTGAATGAAGATTGCCAAAATCAGAGTGGCCGCTCTAGGCTAAATTTGCACAAGCATTGTGAGACTTGGAACATGGTGAACAATGTAACAGAAGAAGTTTTTACTCTCTTTTATAGGAGTGATTCGATATGGAATTGCCTTGCATAGAAACAGTACTGGCTGGAAAACATCAAACCCATTTACTAATGCAATTGGAATTAACACTGTTTCCATGTGACAAGCAAGTTTCTGAACAAGTTAACTATTGAAGGCTACAAGTCCCATGGACCCATAAGCCATTTTCATAGTACCAGTTTACCCTTCCCTAACACCAAAAGTGCAAGGTATAAATTTTATGTAATTATCCCCCCTGCCCATCCAAATAGCCAGCAGAATGTCATATGTGACTTTGTGTACAGTGCCAGGCAAGAAACTGTGGCCTTCTGCCAATTTGTTTAACTTCTTGTGTAATTGAATATGAATCAACACACTACTACAAGGACAAACAACACAAAGAATTAACAACGTGTAAGTTTGTTAAACAGTGACACATACAGGGACATATCTGACAACTCACATCACTGCTTGACTGCTTGGTTGTTCCGCAGGACGTTAGGCAACACATTGCTCACTACTGTTCCAGTTTTCTGTGATTCAGGATCCACGCATTCTGGTTAAGTGTATTGCAGTTAATATTTAAAGAAGGTGCTGGAAATCTTGTCCTTTCGGTCCCAGACACACGTGTCACATCTAACATTATTTATTATTCCTCATTCTTTTACAAGTTCAGTGAATTGACAGGAAGCTAGTAGTGACAAGTATTAGATGAAATAATGTCCCTGTATAATGAAATGTATAGGCATGTGGTGGCACAGTTGTTTGAGACACTCTGCACCACAAGCTGCAAGATTGTGGGTTTGATTCCCGATGGTGTCACTGGAATTTTCCATTGGCTTAATCTTTATGGCCACACTATGGCCCTGGGATCGACTCAACCTCTAACAGAAATGAGTACCAGGAATATTTTCTGGGGGATATATGTGGCCAGTGCGTAGGGCTGCCAACCTTACCACCTTCGTGTGCCAACTGTCTTGAAATCTAGAAGCCTTAACCTCCTGGAAACCTCAGGGCCTTTCTAGGCCTGTACAGGGTTTGCTTGCCTCATATGAAGTATATGGCAGGCCAAGGCTAAACAATGGGCTGTAGTGCCATAGGTTGGATGGATGGATAAAGAAATACAAAACAGTAAACAAGTTCAGTATAACAAGTTAATTCCATGGGGCAGAGTCCTTCTTGGGAAGTAATGGTTCCTCACTTAGTCAAGAAATTCCCTGTACTGTGTGAAATCTAGAAGTTGACTAAAAAGTACAATTAATTGAATTGAAACAAATCCACTCCCCACCCTACAATAAACTCCCCAGTAAAGGAAATTCCTTTCATTATACACACATGCACTGGGAAAGTCTATGAGGATATTTAATGTATTCTTTAATGAAACAAATGGTAGTCTTAATCAGTGGTGCACAAATCCCAGGCACTAATCCACTTGGTACCTCTAATATGAACATGCTTCATGTCACTATTCTGGCACTGAGATTTTCCGGCAGCTCCTCATTTTTTGGGACTTTTGTGCACCCTTGGTTGTAGTGCATATTTTGGCTGTGTGTTTCGCTGATGTGTTATGATGCTTGTACATGCTGTCAGCTAATGAGTAGTGACATTCAGTGCGTGGCATTCGGTAATGGACTGCTCACTGCTGGTTGGGTTACGTAAGGAATGGCTTGTTGTTGGCATTAGTGTTACATCTTGTCCTCACTGTGGTGTTGGCCACACTGGTAGTACCTTTGTAATTTACTGTCATCAAAGCATAATACACTGTACTACCTTAAAAATGCACATGATTAACATAACATCTGTGTTTGTTGACCCAGATTTCTCACTTACAATGGATATATTTAATTATGGTAGGGCTTTTTTATTTTGATATTGACATGTAAAGCCAAGACATTATTATATTAATTCTTTTGGGTATTCACACCACGTACATGACATAAACATGGCCAAACAAGCCATAATGTTATTCTGCATTTAAGGTGACAGTGGCACCTGTCTACCAGTTTCATGGCATCACATAACCTCTCTCAGTGTGAGTACATCAGTACAGCTTCCTGCCAAACTGCAGTGACTGTGCCTAAGATTTCGCAGCAGTAACTGTCACTGAGTCACTGCCAGCACAGTTGGACTCAGAACTCCTCACAGCTGTCATGGTACTCCAAACCCATCCAAGCATTTCCCAGTGCCAGGTCTTATGATACCCATTTGCATGTGGGTACCAGTCACTGATTTGTGGTGGTGTGATGTGGGCTGCTGTCAGCAGGACAAGAGCTGGCTTCTGATGCCATTGTTAAGGAAGGCAAACGGCTGGCACCACTCATGATAGCGGGCCATGCTTTGCATGATGTGCAAACTGTACCACATTAGCATGGGCCTGTTGCACGAAGTGACTGGTGTGACAAGTGACAAATTGACTGGTGTGGGAGCGACATTTCACAAGTAGTATCCAATCCTGTTTCAAGAAATCTCTTGTTAGACTTGTCATCACTGCCCTTCTTAGCGATTAGTTGGACAAGTCAGGTAGTGGAAGCAAGGACAGATAAAATGGCGACTGCAAGAACCTCACTGTTCTGCAGGAGATAAAACAGGAGAAATGCATTCTTTTTGGATCATTTTTGAAAGATCTCACAAAACAAAAGAAATGTGAGAAGTTGAAGAAGTGACTGAGCTTGCCTAATCACTAGGACTGGCTGTGGCAGTAGTTTCGCGACACTTGCTGGTCAGAGTGGTGAAACAGGACATGGGTGAGTGAGAAATGTAATGTTTGGGTAGCTGTGAACCACGTCCTGTACATTTAGATGGTGGGTTTTAGGAAACCAATGGTGCAGCCCACTGCCCACCAACATCAGTTCACACAGTTTTGTAATTTAACAGTCTGTTTATGCTGCTCACTGTTACAAGATGTCGGAGTGTATCGGCCTCATTTCATTCTAGAATATTCTGGATTGTTCCTTTCACACTTTATAATTGCTCTTTTAACTAAATATTTGCTTATCTCTTTCTTCCCTCATTTTTTAGTTTGTACGATATGTTCATAATTATGCTTCGGAACTGGCACAGTGGTTACTATTCATCATCACAGATCCTTGTAAATGCAGAAGACTGGTGTAATATACCATCATAGCTGCGTGTGCAGAACTTAGTTTAGTATTATATTTCAGGCCAAAAGAGGCAATGCAGAAACAACAGGAACAGGTGGAGTTAAAGTGGCGCAGGACAATGAGATAGACCTCATCCTGGATATTCTGGGAATGGATGATCCTTTAGAAGGTCTGGATGGTGTTGACTGTTTTCAGGCTCATGAGACAATTGCAGATAACCAACAGGCAAAGTTACCTACATCGGAATTGCCTCACCATCTTCTGTCAGAGACAACAACACTGGCCTCAGACACACCGTGCATGTCACCCACTGCATGATATTGCCCTCCTGTACCTAGCCAATGCAGTGCTATTTGTAGCAACTGCTACTCACTTACAGCGTGACCTCAGTTAATTTGCCAGTGCAATAGAAAGGGTCCAACCATGCTGAGAAGTTTCTGTCGTCTTCACTGAAGTTAGATGGAACGTGTCAATATGTTCTTAACTCCCTTCTGTCTCACTGTAATTCACTCTGATTCTGCGAATTCTGTGTCCCAGAATCACCACAAGTTCATTCTTGTATTCCTAATCCCTGGAACACATACTGACTTAATTTTAACCTAAACACAGTGTCCTTCATTGTCCTTCTGTATCACACATTCATCTAAACCTGACTAGGCTGACCTCACTTGCTACCTCAGTCAAAAGATGCTGTACAATTACAAGTGACTGTGACAGAAAAATGTCTGTGAGATGGGCACTTGTCAAACGGCTCAGATCTGTCTGGTACTTTTTTGCAGTTTAGTAGTTGCTCATCGCTTGTTGTTCTGTGCAACGGACTCCAGTCATTATTGTCAGTGTGACAGTATTTTCACCTGTAATGACAGGAATTGTTGCTTCGTGAAGCAGACTACAGATGGCACCCACTTGTGGTGGTCATCAAGAGATGGCTGACATCTGTGTACTGTAACCGGCAAGGGGCCAACAGGTTCCTTGGTTGGGTTACAGCCTTTCTCGTCGGCAGCCCTCAGATAGTCCACAAGAAGAAATCTGAATCCAGAAGACATGTACAGTGTGATATCGTGCAGGTTATGACAAGAATCCTCCAGCTCAGACACCTAACCCTTGCTTCATATAGCCTCCAAGTATTGCTGGTGTACGTACCTTGTGTGTTGTAGCAATAAAGGTGAGGTGTTAGTAAGGGTTGCCTGATGACACACCAGCTCTTGTGCCTGTGACAGTGCTGTCCAACTGCAAATGCACAAGACTTAGCCAAATGGTGTAAAGGGCAGAGAGTTTGGAACCAGTTTGCATGTAACATGTGAAATGTGTTGTGTTCATAGACTGACTCCTTGTCCTAATGTTATGGTGTTGTGTTCAGCTGCCCAGCTGCCAGGGTGAGTGTTGGATGCTGTTGATCTGGTGTTGCCCAGACCCATGAGGGATCCCTGTGTCGTGTGGAGCCATGTCAGGTGTAGATGAGATGTGGTGACAGCACGTAATGATGTGACGTGTCATGCTGGTGGAACTATGGGATCCAGTGGTTATCCTGTTGTACAGGTAGGACAGTTAGAAGTGTATCATTGAGAGCGCCCATGAACTCTTTATTGTGTGCTTAAATCTTCATGTTTTGTGAGCCATGTGGTTCAGATTTTTGGCATCATTGTAGATTATGAAGGCCCACGTCTGAATCGTGTAAGTGGTGAGTGAATGCAGAATCACTGGAAGAGCTCCAGATGAATGTTAACTGACATGAACTGTACTGGATACTTGATATATACACATTTTAAATGAAACAAGTTTGTTTGGTTTTTAACCTTTTGGCGCTGGAATGATTTTTTTAAATTTTAACACATCCTGTATATAAAATGTGAATAATACAGGAACCAAATACGTTAGATTTATGAAACAAACTGCATTTTGAAGAGGAAAAAACGGAGAGTATATACCATGTTTAAAATATTCAGTACCTGCATTTGTTGAATAAATATATAAAATGCAACATTTAGAGGTTAGCAGTGCGGTACGACCACTATAGTCGTCGTTCAGCGTCAAAAGGTTAAACTCAATCAAAATATTTTCCAGTATTTATGTGCCAGTGTATTACAAATAATTAGCATATGCACACATTCTGTTTATAAGATCATAGTGCAGTACTCTGGCTTCACTACTGGGAGGTCCCAGGTTCGATCCTTTCACGTTCTCTGCCTCTCCTACCTGACCCTTAGTGGTCAATTGCTGTTGGTAAATAACGTATGATCTGTCATATCCTGGTTGCAGTTCACATGTTGCGTATAAACAGGGGATTAAAATAATAATTCTAGTGATAAATAAAAAGCAAAAGGGATATGATGCGCTTGGCTGTGCTTTGTGGAAATCAGAAGCGTTTACAATGTCACCTTCAAATAAGTGTTGATGCAGCATGACAAAAACTTGAAATGATGCCCTAGAAATCTGTGGCATCTTTAAATATGTCTGACATTGTCCACTGTCTGAGGTACATTAACATATACATGAAGTTTCTGGGCTCGGTTCATCTGCCGCTGTCTTCAGGATACTGGCTGCCAATAGCCATTAGTGACTACGGACACATTGTTAGTACTTGCTTGTATTTTAATGTGATCCATAGTGCTTAACATCAGAATTGACTCCTGCATTTAAGAGGTCCCAGCTGTCATCGATGATCCTTACACAGAGCGATTATGGAAGGTGTGTACACTTTTAAAAATTGGTTCCAACAGTGGTAAGTTATGTACGTGAATGAAGTTCACAGGGCATGAACAAGACACGTGGTGTTCGCACACCAAAACAGCAGTCATTCTCACCCTGTCATTAGACATTTGCATGCATACATATTTGGTGGACATGGGGATTCTCTTGAGAAATAACAATACTTCAGTGGAATATATTGGACGAACTACGTATAGTGTTGTAATGACTTGACCTAGGGAACCTTACATATTGAGCGTCTGTCATGTTACTGGGATGTAAGGAAACACCTGAAGAGCAGTGAGCCGAACATGATTTTTGGTTGCAGGCGTCTTTATTTTAATGTTTTCAGTACGCAAAAACAAAGATTCCAGTTTTATTGTTTATGAAGCCGTGTATACAGGTATATAGGTATACAGGTATGTAGGTATACAAGTACATACCAACTAACCACATGCCCCTCGTGCCATACGAAGCGCTGCCATAATCTCACGTCACTCCGCTGCCTCTCTCTTAACTAATTTCTCTATTCTTGCACGAAGCCGCGCGCTAATTTTATCTGTGAGAGTGTCGCCATGTGGTTGTGCTAAGTTGCATTATATGGTCGATGCTCAACTGTTTCTTCAGCATCAGTCCATGCCTCACAGAGAACACATTCTAAATTATTACAAGTTAGGATACATCGGCGGAGTGTAAAAATTCTGATGTTTGCGCTCTGTTATTATCTGAAAAATTTTCTCTGCATCTTAGCATCAGGTGTAGAGTCGGATCATGTTGGATTGTAGTGTTTAGACCATCAAGAGAATCATAAGTCAGAGAGGATCGGGCTGTCTCCATTATAAAGAGCGATTACGTGAATGTACGTAGGTGTTCGTGTAAAGTGTCTGATATTTTTGTCTGATTTTAACAAAACTGTAATTTTCTTCCCAGACTTTACTAGAAATCCCCAACATAAAGTTTCACGAAAGTCTGTCCGGGGAGAGCCGAGTTCAGACCTTCGAAAATCAAGCAATCCAAGAAGACTGCTTGACTGTCGAAGATGGGAACCTGTAGACCGTGCCGAAACGTCGGTAAGTAAGCAACTACGACCTACGCTGCGTAACATCCCAGAAGAGCGAAAGCCTCAGCAACACCGCGACAGAAGCTTATCTCGTGAGCCGAGCCGTTCCATGCGCATGGACGGACAGACAGACATGACGAAGCTGATAATCATTTCTTGGAATTGTTTTGTTAACGCGCCTAGAAAATTTCTGCTCCAAAATCGCTTACGTCACCGAGAACACAACCAGGTAGCGGTGTTTGTCATGGCAACCAGAGTGACCACTCATACGAAGGGTAGATGTCACTGCAAACGGTGTCATATGCGGGAATCTAAGAATCTCATTATTACTGCATGATTAATAGATTTTCGAAACGTTAGTCCGACAACTATGCAGCATTTTGTTGGTACCTGTGCTTTTGTTGATGCGGTTTTGAAAGCACAGCGAAACAACGTAGAACCCAGTACGTTATACTGACGCTAATTAAAAACCCGACAGAGGAACGTCAGTCCAATTGGCGGCATGGGAACGTTCGTCGGGTGTTTGCTTGGTCTCCGAAGTTTGCGAACGTTAAAGCGAATTGCGTTGTTTGCGACAGCGTTAAACGGGGCTGTGTTGTGCGGGATGCAGAAGTGCAGGGCGCTACATGAACCCGACGTCTGGTGACGTCACGCATGTCTGGCATTGAGAAGCTGGGTGGGACTGACAGGAATTATGTAAAAGTGGCGGCTGGAGGACGCTGGTGTAGAAATAGACGAGTGACGCGCTGCCGCCTCGCTGCACCATACAGCGCTGCTTGAAATGCCTGCCGGCCTGCCTGCAGTCTGCATATCTGGATCTGGTGTAGGCGTTGGTACGCAGTACGGCGGCTTGCTGTGTGTCTGCAGGTCTCGCTGTCATTTCCCCAAGATTTTAAATTCCTGTGCAGGTGCTCACGCAAGTTGTGACAGCCCATGCTACAAAATGTCTTAATGGCGGACTTGCGTCCCATCACGTCGGTTTGTCCGTGTCAGAGTAATTATTGATCGAGTGCGTACCGCACAGAGAACACCACCTGTCTCGATTGTAAAGACCAGTCGTGGTGTACGTATGTCTCGATGCAAAGTGTCCGTCTGTTGCGCTTGCCCGGTTTTAACTGAACGCTAACTTCCTCGACACACTTTAGTAAAAATATCCTAAATACTAAATTTTGTCAAAATCCGCCCAGCGGGAGCCGAGTTGTTCCGTGAGAACGGACGGACAAACAGTGAAGCTAATAGTCGCTTGTTGCCTACCTATTCTGTGTGTCAGTTGCGCGCCATACTGCGACGTAATGCAGGTCAGCGTGCAGCACTTCCGTAACGTTGGTCTGCCAGTCAGCAGTGTTGTGAACCGCGCGCTGCAGTGCAGTCACGTGACTGACACAGGAAGGCGCATGGCCGCAGATACTTCGTTCCTAGGCTCGGCCCTGGATAAGGGTGAGCGGTCAGCTTCACGTGCCGGCCGCCTTACCATCGGGGAAAGGACCCCAAGCATTTATTAAATACGCTGGTTCGGCCCCGAAGACAAGGGGTGATCGGAGAGACGCTGTATCGTTCGGTGAACTGCAGCGGACCGTTGTGGTTCCTGCTGCCGTGTGTTCTGGTCTGGTCAGTAACATCCAACGACATGACATATGTAGCTAGCAAGCTGTAAGGTAGAGGAGCATTCGGAAGGAATAGGGCGAAGGGCGGGAGTGGAGGTTCAGCGTAGTGACCGTTCGTGTACATTAATGTCTGGAGTAGCTGAGATACTGTCAGCTTCTCTGGAAGTGCTTTTCTTCGTGGAGCTAGTTACTGTATCGAAATGGCGGAGAAGAGGTCAGAGCGTGGCGTTAGCCTGTACGGTATGTTTGGAGAGCAGAACATGACAAGACAGATCGACTGCTGGTGCACAGGAAACCTACTTAGGTTCAAGCTGGGGGATGACGCTGGAGGTATGGGGAAGCGGTGGAGCTTGGGCGTAGGGGTGACGTTGGAGGTTAAGGCGGGGACCCAACCTTAGGTTAAAGCTGGGGGACGGGCATGGACAAGGGAAAGTGTCTGGGGGACCCCAACTTTGGGTTAAGCACTTAATGACGTCATCATTGAGGTCAATGTCAAGACTGGACCGAACCTACGGCCTTCTACTAACGAGGCTTACGAAAATGGTTGAATTCAGGAAGAAGTCAGTCAGTTGTCTGAAACTTACTGATGGACAGACAGACAGACAGGCCAGTGACTGGATCGTGTCAGTCAGTATCTTTAAGTTCTGATGGAAATGAATCCTCGTTTTTGTTTCGTTTATTTACGATTTTGTTTCGTTTATTTACGAGCGTATCTCTTTGAAACTTCAACTGCAAAATTTGACAGTTTCCGCTTATTGCAATGATTTCGGTTGATCCGCTGCTGTACGTCATGTGCAGTGAAGGATCTGAGTGGCCAGCGCTTGCAAGATAGCTTGATGGAACAGCCACCGGTGCTACTGCCTACAGATAACTTATCGGCAAAGTTGGATGGTGCCTTACCGTTCGAAGCGTCGTTACCCCTGGACTGCTTCGTAACGGCAAATTGTTCTGCGATCGCCATCATTTGGCGAGCCTATCCGTACCTATAAGCGTGACTTCCTGCGTCGGGACAGATGGTTTAACGACGCTGTCATTATCTGAGCCGTTGCCTGATTGAAAAGTCTGAGGAAAACCACGAATAACAGGAGAGCCAGTGTTCCGGACGATACTGGAAGAGAGCACCTCTCCCATACAAGTGAGAAGCGGTCGTATATCTTCTTCAAAAGCTAATAGTTGCTCAGCCGATCAGTAGTTACTGTCACTGTGGAACCCAACGGTCCATTACTATTCATAACAGCCCGCCGAATCAACTGCATACAGTCAGCACATTCCGTATCTTTAAAGCCCTTTTTAATATTATGCCCCTGTACACCAAAGTCTCGTAAGTGGTTGAGTCAGGTTTTTCGAGCACAGTTTTCTGTGCGTTTGTTACTCCATTCGTACTACAAGCCATTCTCATTTCTTCATCCACACCGTCACATTTCCGTCCAGCAGTGTGGCTGTCTGTGTGCTGTTCTCCGTCCGACAGCTATCGAGTGTCGCCACTGCCGGCTGCCTACGTTAGTGCCGTGGAAGTGGCAGTCGATGTTTGTCAGATACATGACGACCCGATATTAGCAGCTGCCCTTATTTTAAGACTTCCATCCACTGCGATGAAGGAAGTAACTACACGTAAAACGTTGATAGGTAAATGTTGTGCAGTTCTACCGTTGGCATGGCAGTGGGAAAATAGTATTAACCCTTTACAACCCAGTGGTGGTCACTATATGTACCGCCAGTTTAACATTCACAATGCCACGTTCTGCCCACACAGTGTGTTTTCTGTGGATCTCAGAACAAACAGCGATTATTTCTCTATACAACATTCTGACTGTTATAACCAAGACGGAGTGTGCATACTGCGCGGTACGGACTGAGTGTTTATATATGACTCGGGTGATCTTAGTTTTTAAAAGTCACGTTACTTTTCCATTGTTTCAGTTTCAGTCAGAAATCAGAATTGTGGGGCCATTTTTTTTTTCAAGCCACCACTTTTTTCCATTGTGGCGTCCCGTTTTTCACGCTACTCTCAGAAGGACGAGCTTGGGAAGTCTGAGAACCTTGTAACAAAGTGATGCTGTGTCTCCGCCCAGCTGACTGTGTGTTGTCTGCCCCGTCTGCTGTATCAACCCCCCCCCCCCCCCCCCCCCCCACACCCTAAAAACACCTCGTATCAAACACAACAATATACTTTATTCTTTTCAAAACAAAAAAAAAACAAAAAAAAATACTCCTCTTTTTTCTATATTTATAATTAAAAAGAT
>Ga0123355_10007401_pt1 | contig 16445 bp, 10 predicted proteins | sample TergutEmb28metaG_3_FD_89872 | JGI IMG/M metagenome (GOLD analysis project Ga0123355, IMG submission 89872) | Embiratermes neotenicus P1 segment gut microbial communities from Petit-Saut dam, French Guiana - Emb289 P1 | ecosystem: Host-associated > Arthropoda: Insects > Digestive system > Gut ...
TGGGGGAGGGAAGAGGTGTGCACAGGGTTCTAGTGGAGAAACCTGAGGGAAAGAGACCATTGGGGAGACCCAGACGTAGATGGGAGGATAATATTAAGATGGATCTTCGGGAAGTGGGAGGGGGTGGAGATTGGATGGAGTTGGCCCAGGATAGGGACAGATGGCAGGCACTTGTGAATACGGTGATGAACTTTCGGGTTCCATAAAGTTCGGGGAATTTCTTGACTAGCTGCAGAACCAGTTAGTTTCTGAAGAAGGACTCTGCTCCATGGAGTAAATAAGTAAGGAGTAAGTAATGTCAAGAAAGTTTGATCAGTCAGTAGTGGAAGGCCCTTTTCCTTTGTCTGATGAGTCACGGGTGTCAAAGGCATGTTTGTCAAAAATGACACTTCTAGAATGAGAAATTTTGATGTGATGGAAGATTTTATTTCTCACAGATGTTCAGTCAGTCATTCATTCAGTCACTGTACATCAGATATTCAAGGCAGTTATCTTTCTTTCATTACTAGTGGTATACACAAAACATACATCTCACATACACCAAACTATGCAGACATGCTAACTGTTATGAACCACTAGCCACCTACTGTGAGAATGTGTGTTGTAAGAGTAGAGTAATGAACTATAACTGTGTGAATGTTGGTTTGTGCACTTCAGTGACTGCTATTGATTCTCATTCTCACATGGATTCATCAAGTGTCATCCTTTCAGGAATACCTACTTACCAGTTTGCCAGAGCATATGTCTGTTAAGACCCTTATGAGTGAATTCATGCTTCCTTAATTTGAACTACGCTGTACACCTGAACTCACACCCTCTTGACTGCCATATTTAATTAACCTAATTACCTGTCTATGGTAGGAAGTATAAGGTGAAAAGGCAAGGTGGAATTTGAGAATTATGGCCTTCTGGGTTATGACACTGTATAATTGGGTTAATGATGATGACATTTTGAAGTAACATAGTGCCTTAATTTTTGAGTATCGATAGATCGTAGCAGGAGGTGAAATTTGTGTCAACTACCAGCAATTTTCAAACGTGGTCTCATCGTACACTGTGGCAAGGAATGGTAGAGAGAGACTTTCTTGTGGCAAAGTGAAATATCCTAATACAGAATAACAGCTGTGCCAATTTGTAGGTTTAAGGCAGCAGCTCAAGGGTGTTTGTTGCAAGATGAAGAGTACAAGGCTATATAGGGTGTCCATCTTAATGCAGAAGCCAATCACAAAATCTATATTAAGTTGTATTATATAACTTACCGCATGTTAAAATGGGTGTTGGTAGTAACTTTTTTCAGCTCTCAGGCATGCTTTTACATCTGGTGAACGGATTACTAAACCTTTCAATGCAGAGCATTGATTGTACTGGCATTCCATGCACCTCATATGCTGTGGAGCGTGGAATATACTCACAATGTGTAGGTAAAATTTAAATACCCTTAAATACTGCTGCTGCTTAGGATTTGGGACCGCGATGGCACAGTGGTTAAGGCGCTATGCTACAAATCAGGAGGTCGCTGGTTCGATCCCAGCTGGTGTTATTGGATTTTTCATTGACATAAAATCCTTCCGATCGCACTATGGCCCTGGGGTCGACTCAGCCTCTAACAGAAATGAGTGCCAGGAACATTTCCTGGGGGTAAAGGCAGCCGGTGCGTAAGGCTGACAACCTAACACCATCCTGTGCCATTGTCACAAAATCTGGGAACCTTAACTTCCTGGAACCCTCTGGGCCACTCCGGGCCTGCAAGGGGACTGCTTTACTTAGGATTTAAATGCCACTGCATTGAAAGTTTAAAAACTGTTTTGCAGTTCTTGTCTAGAAATTGCTGGTGGTGCACACCTTACTTACTAAGTTTTGCATGGTGTATTCAGATTCATTTTATATCATCACATGGCATTATATTGGAAGAATGACCAGCAGCAAAGTACAAGAGTGTTATGACGGTAGCCATCGAATCGCTGGCTCTTTGGTCACTTGCATTGGTTCCCTTCATCACTTCAAAAAATGGTCTGAGAACTTGTCCTAGATTAGAGTAGAGTAGAGAACATTAGGGAGGGCACCTCAGTGACCGTTGCACCTTGACTGTTTCCATTCTTTGGTGCAGTCCTTTTGCTTAAGCATTTAGCACCCCAGCACTTTGAAGAATTTATCCAATGTACCTTTCTGAATTTATTTTGTCCTAAAAGAAGAGGGGCCCAATTAATCTTGCACAGCAAACCTAGCCCACCTTTAATGTCATGTAAGGGACCGCGTGTAGCATGTGTTAGTATGGAATTGTCAGCCAACCAGTACCTGTTATTTTGAGTTCACATGATCATTTAAGTAATCTCATCTGTAAAATAAGTTAACAGACGGTACACTTCACCACTACAGACTGCTTTGCAGAACCAATTATAAAATCACAGTTTAGCAACACTGTCTGCCTCTTAGAGTTTTTGCAGAGCTGTAAATTTGTATGGTTTCAGATGAAACAATTTTGTGGCTGTTTATTAACATGCCTTTGATTGACGGTTTTCTCCGGTAACTGTCTTAAATATCATCATCTGCTTGCTTCAGAACATACTGCAGTATCATCTGATGTTCTTTTAAAAGAACAGATATCTTTTTCATAGTCACTTCTTGATTAACAAGGCACCCATTGTTTGGAATTTGATTTTGAATGAATTAAGGTGACAGGAAACCAACTTGTAAATTTGATGTGACACGTGGTGTATAATTTATTCCTTGTGTCAGTTGCCGCAGTAAATCCCCTTCTTAAGCCACACTGCATCATATTTATGAGCATATAGAAACAGTTTACATCTGTTGTGCACAGCATATGAACTGGATTCTGTGGCTAGCCCTTAAGATGGTGTTACATAATTGAATACTGTGCGATAAAAACTACTGTAGTTAAGCGTACGGTATTCAGTGAACTTCCCAACAGCTTGAGTTCCAGTTTCAGATGGATGATCTATAATGGAAAATAGTGAAACAGTTTTTCATTTTAAAGACACACACAATGGAAGCTCACTCTCCAACAAATTCACTTGAACTTTTTTTTAATTCTTCCTTAAAAAATCTTGTGCATGGCTTATTCAGGAGCACAGGGCATTTGGGAAAATACTCACCAAGTGGCCAGTCAGTTCATTTGGTAGTGTGTGCATAGGTTACTGATACACTGTAACATAAGTGTAATAGCCTGAGGCTGGCACGTTGAGGAGAGATTGTGTTGTGCTTGTAGATTCTCGGCAATGTGGAGAACAAAACTCCCTTGAGTTCTACCCCTCTGCAGCTACCTGAGCAGGTACAGTAGTCCCAACATTTTGATTTTGTAGCTGTTGTTGTTTGTTGTGTTTCATGTAAAAAGGTAAGGTCCCCGTCCTCTTCTTTTCAGTTTTGCACGCACAGCCTCATATTGTGTGTCATTGCAGATCAGGTGTCACAGAAACTTGTGTAGCAGTTGTTATGATGTTTCATTGGCAACCACCCCACCCACACACACACACACACACACACACACACACAGAGCAGAATATGTCAAAAGAAATTGGTTCCATTGAAACATACGGAGATTTTTACTGTATAGTAGTCTGGAAGAATCTAACTTATGTGTAGGTGGCCATTAATATCTACAGTTTTAATTCATAAGATGGCTACTGTACCGTCAAACAACCAAAATTTCATTCTAAGTGTAGCTATAAATTATGCTGCTAAACAAAGCTTGTAATGTGATTCCATGTGGGCTGTGTCTAGGAGGATGCTTCTTTGAGTTTTTATAGGAACAATTAACTCTTGAGACAAAATCTTCTTGAGAAGCTGGTAGTCACTGGCTCACTTGATTTAACTGTAAGGTTAATTTCTGTGTGTATGAGAGCCCACCACGGGATCCTAACCTGAGAAAATTGGATCTTGTGTACAGCTAGAGCAGTAAGCTAGTGCATGACCACTTCCTCCTCTCACATGATTGTGCAGCTTTTACATAAGCTGTGAAAAGTGTGTTCGTTTCAAGAGAGATTACTTCTAGGAAAATGAAAGTTTTATTATTTTTGTGCATCTGTTCTTTTAATATCAGTCACAGTATATCGTGTATGATCAGCAGTAAATCTTTTGCTAAAATATGCAGTAGTAGTGTAGTGTGAGGTGTGTAAGACATGAAAAGGCTTATTCTTAATACATTTTGATTGTTTTTTTTTATGAAGTTGTTTATAAATTTAAAGTTTTAGGGATAATAGAGCAAACACATCAGGAGTGTTAGGCGCTGCAGACTTTTGTATAATATTAACATCATAACCCCAAAGTTAAAACTCAGCTGCCAGCTCCATACTACTAGGAGGTTTATATTCCTTTGTTCCAAGACACTGAAGTTTGAATACCCTCCAAGTTGTGTCATTATACCCATTTAGAATGTGAATTATTCTTAGTGGACCTCCTAACACTCTTATCAGATGTCATTTCTTTCTTCTAATGTGCAATTACATTGATGTTCCTTTTAAAAAATATTTTGGGGCAGGGATTTGAAAGACCATGTTTCTGAGCTTTTGCTGTGTATCATGCAAGGTTTAGTGCATGTGAGATATGTGAATGGGTAAGAAATTGTGTAACATTACTGAGCTGCATGGACTTAGTCAAATATGCTCGAATAACTGGATTGTTTGGGGAGTATAATATTGCTGGGGAAATCACAAACTAGTTATTATTATTTATTGACTTAGTAATTCATGTTCATGATGTTTTGGCATGGAATTAGTGGAGGCTGAGTTAGTAATTGATGTCATGTTTGTGTAGGCTTTGGTGCTCTGTCTTGTAGTTAGGATACAGTGATGTTTCTGCTGTTATCTTGTTAACAGTTTTACTTTGAGTATTGTTATTTGGTGTAGGTTTAATGATACTGGCAAATCCTCAGATGATACAGCATCAACTGACAGTGTGGGAGGGATCAGGCAGAGGGGGGTTGCATCATGGACTGATTGAAGTACTGGGCTGACATTTTCCTGAAGGAATGAGGAAAGCCTCGCTAAATAATATTCATGAAACTAGTCTCTGGGCCAAGATTTTAACCTGTTACCTCCCAGATGTGAAACAGGTGGTACCTACAGGAGTGTCGTATTTTGTCTGTTTGTTTAAAAAAAATATGAATTTACGTTCAGGTAATTTATTTACATCTCTGCAAGGTGTTTCTCGTATTACAGTGAAAGTTTCTTTCAAAATTGAAATGTTCTGCATTTTGTTATACAGTACATCGGGGCATATACAAAATTATAATCATTGTGTTTTGAGGTGCTTATGATGGATGATTGTGAAGGTTATTGTCTTCTATGATGGGACATCATGCAGTTTGACAGATTCCTCCAAATACTATCTGCTGACAACAGTACAGAAGACAATAACAGTATTGTCAAAACATGTATGACAATTTTCACTGGCTGTGATATTTTGCCTGTGCATGCATGTTTGTGTAGGTGCCTGCACATGGGTGGGGGAGAATTGGCTGTACCCATTTTGGCTAACACTTTAAACTACTTATTTAAAATTAACCTGCCAAAATTTGTCAGAATATGTTGCTATAATTTTTACCTCAGATTATTCTATCTGAGAAGTACTGAAAATTTCTAAAGCTGACCCGTGTGGTGACACCATTACATGAGGGATATGCTGTACCCAAATAATAAATGAGCATCATGAATGGACATGAATATACTTAGAGTATGTCATGTAAAGTTATCATTCCCATGAAGATTGACATTGGTGCTTGATATCACAGAATCTGGTAGGTGATTATCAGCATTTTGTAGGAATGTGCTGCTGGTGCCTTTTTGGGGTAGAAGTGCGTGTGAAGTGATGGAGGCAATGTCTTCCTGCCAGACATTGGAACATAACTACCAAAATCCATGCTGTCATCCCAGAAGACTTCAATCATCATTTTCCTTCCATACTTCCAGACACTACATATGGTTGGGTTGTGTGTGCAGCACTTGTCTAAATTAGGTTACTCTTCTGAAGTCATATTTCAGAAATAAATTAATCCGTAAGTGTGAAGTGAGGGGCATATATGAGATGTTGTCTTCCACTGCATTCTCCAGTTTCAAATGGTGCCCCTGCATAACTTGAACATGGACATACTTTGTTGTAGCAACAGTTGTAATGATCCCTGCTGATAATATATGAAGAGTTCCCAGTAGTGAGATACAGTGTATATGATTCTTGGTGTAAACTGACAGGAAAGTATGTGATTGAGGGGGCCCTCACTGAACCAATCTGTGCACCAGGAAAAGTCTGTATCACACTTTCGTTCCATGGATGTGTGGGGTTTCTAGAATGCAGTACCACAGAAGGGTGATTTTTTAAAAGTATAATCTAATTTAGAAAGAACCAGTGTATTGTTAGAAGGCAAGAACTTTGATATTGCTCATATGCTCTAGAAACAATTCTTCTGTACATAATGAACAAAACAAAATTAGTGTACAGTTTTGTGCATGCTTGTGCGCGCTACTTCCCATGTGCAAGCCATGCTGTGAATTTCAGTCACTTTTTAGGAAAGAGACTGTCTGATGCACTAGGAAATATTTTACTTAGTAACAGTTATTTAACTGGCTTTTAAGAATTATTCTGTAGTAGTACAAAAAAAAACTAACTTTTTATCCTGTTATTGTGTGCATTACTGAGCGTAGTTTGTGGTAGTTACAGATAATAGCGGATGGTGGCAGCATTAAACTACACTGTGCTTTAAATGTGCTTTATATGTCCTCATTTGTCAAATACAGCTCCTTCATCCCTTCAGATAGCAACACTGCTCTTATCTTATAAAGTTGACTATCTTAGTATAAGAATAGCTGTGTTTCCAGGCCTGAACAAACTCGTGAGGTCAGATATTTTCAACAAATTCCAATTTACGTAATAAAATCAACAAATGCACAAATGCAGAATGTTTTATATCAAATACTGTTCATCACCAACATGTTTCAATTGCCGTCATGACCTTCATCAGCAGTAACTTACAGGAATATTAGGAATATAAACAGTCTGTCAGCATGTTTAAGTGAACTTCTTGATGTTACAAAGAATGTCCTACCATCTGGGTAAATCACAAGAATATTAGGAATCCAAACAATCTGTCAAAACATTTAAGTGTACCACTTGATGTTACAAAGAGTGTCCTGCCATCTCGGTAACTTCAAGAATATTAGGAATCTACACAATCTGTCAAAATGTATAAGTAAACCACTCAATTTTACAAAGAATTTTCTGACTGTAGAACATACTTTGTAACATTAGGTGCTTAACTTATACATTTTGGCATTGTTTGGATTCCTAATATTGTTGTAAGTTATCCTGATGATGGTTGCGATGGCGATTGAAACGTGTTGGTGTTGAATGGTATGTGATAAACACATTCTACATACGTGTATTTGTTGGTTTAATTGTGCAAATTGAATTATACTTTTAATGCATGGATGTGGAACATATTAAGTTTATTTTGTTGACAAATGTTTAGTATGTACAGATATAGTTTATTTTGGTAGATTTTATGCTTCATATTCAGTAGGGATGTTGAAAACTGCAACTATTTGCTGTTGAAATTTCAGTGGGCTTTTTTTGCTTGTACATAATTAAAATTCTGCAGTGTCAATGATGGGCGATGGTGGATCACCAAATAGCATATCACAGTGGTAAGTAGACAATTATTGATTTGTTTTCTGTTTCATGTCTTTAATGTTCATATTACTGCAGGAGCGGATACGTGTGGAAGAGACACAAACACCAGCACAGCGCCAGGCAGCAGCAAAATTGGCGCTGCGGAAGCAGCTGGAGAAAACCCTGTTGCAGGTCAGTAGCCTTAGTATGCTGTGTACCTGAAAGATTTCCTGTCAGTAAGGAGTGTTTATGCTGCAACATTGTCTCTTGCATTACAGATTCCTCCTCCAAAACCACCCCCACCAGAGATGCATTTCATCCCAAACCCATCCAACACAGAGTTTATCTACCTGCTTGGTTTGGAGCACGTTGTGGACTACATAACCAAGGATCAGAAGACTCCGCCTCCACCCGATGCATTCAAATGCTCGCAGTGCCAAACGGACTTTACTCCTGTATGGAAGTGGGAGAAGAATCCAACAAAAGGTGAGTCCTGTGATGAGGTAACAAGAAACACATGAGTCCAGATTTATTAAGGTAAGGCCAAAGTAGCCAATTGAAACTGTTTGAAGCTGACTTAAGGATCTGGGGAAGATACATTGTGTGAGACTGGTAGGATATTAAAGTTGGTCTTAAAAAACATATTGGCATATGGGGTAGATTCGTTCGACTCGAGGTTGGGGAGTATCAGTTCATTATAAACACACTAATGAATCTTATGGTTTGATACAAATTGAGGAATTTCTTAAGTAGCTGAGTGTTTGCTTTTCAACATGGACAGTATTTCATGGGGGGTGGGTTAGTTTTCAGATCTGAGCTGGATGATGGTAGAGACTTTATTATAGTGGTGTTCAAAACATTGCTATTTCTGTAGCTGATACAGCATGCATAAATAATTTTGGGTGTGATATTTCAACTCTGAAAACTGTAGAATTTGGTGATTGTAGTATTTCCCAGTGTTATGAATGTTTGTAGAGTATTTAGCCTACAGAGAGCTTACAAAACATTTACATATGGACCACAAATCTGCCCTTAAAGAAATTAAAATAGTTTAAATGTATGTACTTAACAACACGTGTTGCCAAAACATTTTTAAAGGATAGTATTCGTTAAGAAATTCACATTGCATGTGTTATGCATTGGTATTCTAGCAGAATATTAAGTTGGCCAGTGCCTGGCCTGTGCTCTTACATCAGTGACATATGGCATGGCTGGTCACTTCATTCCAACTTATATTAAAACTTTGTTCCTTGCATATCTTTTGGGGTTTAAATTTCTAATCGTGTTACAACCAGCAGACCTTCATACACTTCTGTCATCTGAATTGGTTGTCGGACATGTTTTGACACTGAGACATGTCATCATCAGCATCACTGAATCACTGGCACAGGTGTGCATTAATCTTTTGTTTGAAATGGTAAATAAAGAATTGTAAGCATGTAAGATATTAAGACCAGTTAAGTCTTACTTTGCACCATAAGATTGTAACATTAAAGTAGTACATCACGTATGTCTGCCAGTTTGCCTGCTGTAGTGGTGTAATAAAAGTTGGCATTGGTCTTGAACCATTTAATCTATGTTAACTTGCTAATGCCTTCCTCCACCCCCACACCCCACTCATTCTTGGTCAGTTTCTGCCATTGCACATTTATGGTCACTGTGATGTGTGATTAACATTATTTGCCCAAATGGAAGTTGACCTCCCTAATAACGCACCTGCTAAGAAAAAATATTTTACTATTAATTTCGTACAGTTTAATACACACACCATGTCAGACACATTCACCTTTACCAATTATTGTCACTCTCCACACCTTCACTGTTTGTCATGTGTTCTTATTCACAGACAGTGCCTTCATCTTCTTCACACTAGTGCCAACATTCTCAACCTTTTCACTCTGATTCCACAACATATCAGTACCATTCACTGCGTGGGATATACAACATTTTTTAAACCCTTCGCATTCGTATTTGGTGAGATAAGCTGCCATGCTGTTACAATCACTGACAAAGAAGAGTCACACTGGGCTCGTGATTCTTCCAGCTGATGTCAAAACATGTTCCCCTCCCAAGAGCCACCCACTGTAAAACTGCTTTAGATGGTCCTTCACTGCTTTGTTCACCACAGCATCTAATTCCTGCAGTTGTGGGGTCATACCCCAAGGTATGACCACAGGGCCTGTGTTTGTGTAACTACCAGTAATTGTGGCTGTCATTTCTGGAGTTAAATTCCCCACCCCAGCATTGCCCGTTTTCTGAGGAGCACGACTGCTAACAAATCATGTATAAAATCCTAAATTGGTTCATACCATTGTGATTATAACAACAAATATATGGAAAAAAAATCCATCAATCACAAATCATAGGTTTTTATTATTAGTATGTGGAGGTTTTTACAACCTGTTTCAGTCAAACGGGACCATCTTCAGGCGATACACATATCCAGAATTACTAAGAAGACCCACTGGGAGATCTTATTTGTACAAATAATTGGTTTATATTAAAGGGTAGTTAGGGTGTGTATAGATGTCGTTTTTCTGTTGTAGATTTTGTGGTAAGTGGATGAGAGAATATTTTTCTTCATTATACCATGAAATCTGTTGGTTTTTTTGTTGTAGTTGAGGTAATTTTTGGTAGGTGAAATGTGGGGGGGGGGGGCTTATGTTTATCTTTAACTGGAGCTGACTTAAGGATTCTATATTAGAAACAGTTTTTAGGTAGAAGGTTTGGTGTTCAGAAGAATTGCTGGTTTTGAATAACAGTTCTGGAACGTAAGTAAAAATGATATTAAAATGAAGGTGGGGCAAGTATATAAGAAAAGGATTAATATATAGAACTAGAAATGTAGAAAGACATACATGTTTTTGGGTGTAAGTTGGGGTTATGTGTGCACTGTTGGTGTTGTATGTATTATAATGTTTGCCTAAGGAACCATAATTCATAAAGATTCACATTTTCCTCCACAGATGGTGTTTGTGGTTTTAAGAATTTAAACACATGTGTTCTGGATTTCTCTATCTTGACATGCGTCTAATCAGTCTGAGTTTATGGCTCTTTATATGGTTTTTAATTTGTTGATTGGTCAAGATTTATTTTTGAGCCGTGTAGTTAATTTTTAATTTTTCAGTAGCCATTTTCCTGTTACTCCCTTGGACTAGATCTGTTTTCAGGTGCATGTGATAAAAGTTACTGTTCCTGTAATACCCAGTGACTGAGAATAGTACAATCTAAGGGGTCCACCAGGTTAGGTGCTTCTTTGCATATAAATGAAAACAGAGCCATATTCTGAACAGTTGTGCTTCTTTAAAAAAAATATAGGTGACATACAAAGTCCCAAAAAAAAGAAGATTGTGTCAGTTAACGTCATTCATGCTCTGTTCTTTTGGATTTCCTGAACCTTGAAGATAGGACCGATAGGTTGTCCAGAAATGTCGATAAGGAATTACCACTCACCACTGTGTAATATCTCAGAAGAGCAGAGATCTACGTAATGTTTTGGTGACGAAGTCCAGAATTTGGTTCCGCATGGTCCAGTTCAGAGTGATCCAGTTTGGCATGGTGTGGTTTGGCGCTTCATATGCGAATTTAAGACGTCACATATTTGAGTGCCAGGTTTAAGGGAAAAAACCCCCATATACTAATAATAAAAATCTGAGTTGTGATCAGTGGTTTTTTCCTATATATTTATTGTGTATAAGTTCATTTATCATCCAACCTTTAGGTTGGCATCTGACAGTCTTTCTTCCACATATTTGTTCCTTACGCGTTGCTTTTCATTTTAGAATCATATATGGTAGGAGCTTGGTACCATTAAATTTTAGAATCCCATATGGTAGGAGCATCCTTCCATCTACTGATATGCCAACATGATGTTTACTCACATATTTTCTAATGAAAAGATGTGAGATGTGTTTTAACAACAACAGATGTTGCCCCAGTATCATTGACATAATCTGACAGCCTATCAAGGTATGCTGGTTTGCCGTCTGTGTTTGCTGTTTGGCTGAGGATGTAATTGTTCATCTCTTGATGTCTACATGTCACTGAAAAGCAACAAGCTTCTCCTCAAAATCTCCTGGCAATTTCTGGCGAAACGAAGGTCTTCTATGAAGAGACAACCCATTTTTCTGCATACTGTGTACACATCAACACGTGTTGGTCTTGAATAGTTGCATGTGATTTGGCTAGTTACCAGGCTGTATATTTTATTCTTTCGCATATAATCAGCTTTCCATGTCTTTCTTCAAAGCACACAAATACAACAGGTTCCTGTTCCAGTTCTTGGAAACATCCATGCTTGGGGCAATGGATTTCACATTTATCGCTTCTGCTTTTGTGGCCTCCATTCTTGCAAGTTTTGAGCATTTGTTTCCTCAACATTGAACTTTGTTGTTTCATTGCAGTTATCATTTTCTCAGCATAGTTAGTTACCATTATTTTAGATTGGCATCATAACTTCATTTGATACCATTTGTAACAACTTCCACTTGTTGCCCTCTTCTGTATGTGGCCTGACATTTTACCACAATACCAAACAGTTTATAACATTCACAGATCAAAACTGATAATGCTGCGGCATGCCCTGTTCTTTCTTTCTTGTAAATGTGACATTTTGGCAATGCAGGCCTTGGTTGGGCTGGCATGGTCTGGTTCATTGCTCCGTATTTAAATTTAAGGTGACTGCACATACTTAAATATGGAATTTAATGGAAAAACCTTGTGTTGTGTTTGGATAAATACAGTATATGTTGTGTCATTCCTGCTTTCTTTGCCTTGTAACTTGTTCTTATATGTAGAGAAATGGTTATTGATCTTGTGGTTTGGTGTGGTTTGGGTAGACTTATAGACAGACGGAATAAAACATGATAACCCAAATATCATGTTATACTCAAAAAAGTCTTCTTGGGTAGACAGCCATGACAGATGACCTGGGTGATTTTTTTTTTTTGTGCTTATTATTTATTTCAACTCTGTCGCAGCTACCTACCTGAGATGACTTTACTGAGTTCTGTCATTGTGAAAACTTCAAGATGTATGTAATACTACAACAGTAAATATGACATCAGTACCTCCACTACCCCCACCCCCCTCAGAAAACCTTAACACTGTAGAATCAGATGGTACAGACAACAACAACAAGAATAAATTGGAGGAATGTACATATTTTAATATACACATACACTGAACAAAAATTAAAAAATTCTAATTTGGCAGTAGCATGTAAAGTTAGAGTTACCATGATATGTAATTTAAGACTGAAGACCTGACCTTCACAAGATGCATTACACTATAGTAAATATACACAGTGAAGTGCAGAAAAGTTGTGACCTTCAGTCGGCACAGTGCTAGAAAATGGTGCAAAAGTGCGTGAGTTTATCTGCAAGGACCATAGGCAAGAATCCATGACATTTGCAAGATTGTGGGACTGTCATATGGGACATGCCAGTGCCTTTTGTCAAACGAACTTAACAGGAGGCAGACTGCTGCAAAATTCGTGTCAAGGCTGTTGACTGACGACCAGAAGCAACATTGGCTGGAAGTCAGCGTGGAATTAAGGAGCAGGTCAGCAGTGATCCTGAAACTATACAGCTTTTGTCCCAGTGGAAGTGCCCATCTTCACCCTGGCCGAAGAAAGCGCAGCAAGTGAAAAGCAGTATGATGTCAATGCTCATATGCTTTTTTTAACATTGATGTGATTGTCCATAAGGAATTTGTCCCTCCGGGTCACACCATCATTGCAAAGGTCTACTGTGACGTCCTGAGGCAGAATAGGGAGTACATGAGTTCGAAGTGGCCAGACAAGTGGCACGTGAACAACTGGATGCTGCATCATGACAATGCGCCTGCACACACAGCTTTGGTGTGCTACAGTTCTGTCCTTAAAAACTTGACAGTTGTTCCCACCCCCTTGAGTCACCTGAATTAGCCCACTGTGACTTCTTCCTCCTCCCCAAAATGAAGTCAAGTTGAAGGGGCAAAGAATGGACACTGTCGAGTTGCAGAAGGTGCTGAAGACTGACACAAAAGGACTCCCAGGACATCTTCCAATCATGGCAGAAATGTTGGGATCATTGTGTACACTCCCAAAGGGGCTGCTTTGGAGGGGTGGAATGGTTATTAGGGCTTTGAGTGTGTTTGTTTTTTTTTTTTTTCTGATACATTTCAGGAACTCCATGTAGCACCTCATATTAAACATAATATGGATAAATCAAATTATGCTAAGTATTTTGGAGGCAGAGCACAAATATTGCCCAACACAGGAAATATTGGAGAAAACATTACCAGGATCAGTGCACAGTTTTGAGTATCCTGTGTATTAAAAACTCCATATATTCATAAAAAATAATAGTGGCAGCATATTAAACAAACATATTTCAACCTGAAACATGTTTGATTTATTGATTGAAAGCAGGAATTTTGATAACCTAAATGGTGTAGAAGTTAGAAGACAAAATGTAACTGTGTAGAACATGCATCACAGAACAACAACTCACACCACGTTAGCATCAGATACAAACAATTGTCATTCATAAAATATGAGTATAATATGACAGACTCTGAGAACGTCTATAATCATAAACTACACTCAAGAACTCTGAAGTACTGAGAGGCACATAACTGTGTGCAGTGGTGGAAACCAACCATAAGTCACATATAGTTAATTAAACATAGCAGTTACATGGCCATATAAATGCAGTGGACATTTGTAGTGATCAAGTTGCAGAGTAAGTTTTTTTTGGACCTGCATTTTAGAGATTTGCAATTTTTTGCAATGGGTGTAAATTCTGCTTGACCAGTTCTGAAAGCCAGAGTTTAATATGGTGCTTTTAAAACATAATGCAGAGTTGTATAGAAATCATATCTCAGGACTTATGGGACAAAATGTATCAAAGTTAAGACTTCACTCTTAATGATGACCATTCCAGACGATGCAGAATTCAAATTTGGACTTGAATTTCTGATAAGGAAATGGGAAAATATATATGTGTGTATGTTGTGTTTGCAATAAAAAATTTCAAAATGCATGTGCACATCTTTTGCTCAAAAACATCGCAGAGCACATGTAGAGTGTGGTAGTTTTTGAAGCAAGTATGCACAGTCCCACTTCGCCTTTTTGACTCTTAAAATTTTTTTTTAACTCTGTCCTTATGCCAATCACACATAGCATCTCAGCTGTTTACTTTTATCAGCTATTTATCATTCCTCAGTGAAAGGCAATATATTTCAGTTGTTATATTCTTTGGTCTTTTTGTAGAGGGTGAATTTGCCCCTGTCATGCTGCTCATTCTATAATATTTCTCATGTAGTTGTTTTGGAAACCTCTATGAGAAATCTTGGTACCACAGAATGAAAACAGGGTCCACATATTCAAAATGGACAGGTCAAGCAGCAGATTGTATGTCAATTCACTGAATTGCTATTTTCTATTCAGTCACCACTGTTGACATACTCCATACCCCATGTGCATGTTATAGCTTTTTGAACACTGGTAGGCTTGACAGCTTTCAAATCTCTGCTCGTGGCTGGTGCACGTTAGTAAGTGTACTTCCTTCAGTCATTCCATACCATTGCAGTCAAGTCCCCACTGGTTCTGGCTTGTGCGTCACCCCATGTCATTTCTAGTGTCATCCACTGACGTGGCATGCCTGTATGGTTTGGAAGGACAGGACCACAGTAGTTTATTTATTGTGCAGATCATCAAATAAAGCAGGGGAAGCAGAGAAATTGTCCACAAACAAGTTATTTCCAGCATCTTACATTCATCTGGTAAGGTATCTTATGTTTGTGTGTATGACTGTCATTTTGTCAGCTCCAGTCTGGGAGTCTTCACCAAGATAAACCTTCATGTCATTTGTATATAGCTTGTCACATCACAAAGCATTTCGATGTCAAAATGCTTATGCTCCTTGAAGTGTATAGTGTCTTAACAATTATGCAGCTTCTGAATTTGAGAATGTTTTCATCCACAGGCAGTGATCCAGAGGGTTGTGAAGTTTAATCAACAGACAATTTGAAATGTTAAAAGTATTTTTACCTACCATAGTTTGCATTGCTTTATCAGTGATGTCAGGTTTCTTGGTACTCTCAGCAAAATTTAAAAAGCACAATACACGTGCATGTAAGTGTCCATCATGTTCCATGTTATTGCTGTAAAACTGTGTGTGGAATCTGTCAAGGGTATACCAATACTCCATATTGTCTGTAATGTCATGTCCAGTTTTTACGCTTACAGCCAAGAACAGGAACATGTCATTCTCACATCGGGAAGTGGGGTTGTGTTGTTGTAACTTCTGTGTTTCACAGCAGTTACCACACCAAGACAGCATACCATCTTTGTTGGTAGAGGGGGCCTTATTTTTATTGGCATCTTACTCCAGTAAATGGCTGGACATCGTGTGACTTCCTGGTGGAGGACCCCATTTGGAGCTCCATCTGAATTGGCCCCAGGTTGCAGATATTCTTTCTTCTTTTGTCAGCTCAACTTCATTATTAGTCAGCAGGTTGATGTATATTAGAATCAGTGTACAGGGAGATCTTTTTTTTTTAATTACAGCACTGCCAGGCTTCCTTTATACAACTTGTGCCTTGAGCAGAACTGGTACATCAAGTGCATACTAAAAGCTGTATGTTTTTACACTGTACAGTGAAAGGTGATATACAAAAACAGTAATACTTCGGAGTGTGCAGACCTTGTGTGTGGGATCACGTGTTTTTTATGTGAGAGAGGGGGGGGGGGGGGGGGAGAGGGGGGAGGGGGGAAGGGAAATTTTTTAAAGGTGGCTTATTTTAAATTCAAACAAAAAAAAAAAAAAAAAAAAAAAAAAAAA
>Ga0123355_10007402_pt1 | contig 16444 bp, 7 predicted proteins | sample TergutEmb28metaG_3_FD_89872 | JGI IMG/M metagenome (GOLD analysis project Ga0123355, IMG submission 89872) | Embiratermes neotenicus P1 segment gut microbial communities from Petit-Saut dam, French Guiana - Emb289 P1 | ecosystem: Host-associated > Arthropoda: Insects > Digestive system > Gut ...
GATGTCACTTGCTTTATTATTTCTTTACTTAATGCTCAACATGTTTCGGATGTTAATACATCCATCCTCAGGAGCTTGCGACTTATGTGTTGAGTTATTTCATGGGTTGTATTGCTCTGGTTCAATGTGTGTTGGAGTTACGTTGTAGTATGGCTGTGGTGGTGTGGTATCCGTAGAGCTTCAACCTGCATATGGATACCACACCACCACAGCCATACTACAACACACATCAAACCAGATCAATGTAACCCACGAAATAACTCAACACATAAGTGGCAAGCTCCTGAGGATGGATGTATTAACATCCGAAACATGCTGACCATGTTTCACGTCATTTAAATGGAATAGTAGTGTATTTACTCGAATGCAAGATGAGGTTTTTCCCTTACATTTGGTGCTTAAATGTGTGAGGTCATCTTAAATTCGTGTATGAAACAATGACCTGGACTGTGCCACACTGGAACATTCTGAACAGGACCACATGGAGCCATACCGAGGCCTGTCACCACATCATGGGGGGTCGGCATTTTTCTTTGATATGACTCAGCGTACAGTGGTAATTCTCCACTCACATTCTGGGACAACATATCAGTTCCAGCTTCAGGGGTCAAGAAATCCAAAAGAGAACAGAGCTTGTGAGAAATTAACTGACACAGTATTCTTTTTTGGGACTTTATCCATCGTGTAATTTCTTAAAGATGGAAAATGTTTTGGAAGACAGCCGTGTTTCTATATTCAGACAAAGAAGCACCGAACCTGGCTGCCCCTCTAGATTGAGTTATTCTCAATCGCAGGGCACCACAGAAGAAGCAACTTGTTAAGATATGTACCTGAGATCAGATACAGTCCAAGGGTTAGTAACAGGAGAATGGCTATTGAAAAATTAAAAACCGTAAAAACAGCCATGACCTCAGTCTGATCAGTCCACAGAAATAATGCAGAAATCCAGAACACATGTATTTAAATTCATGAACACCATCTGTGGAGAAAACTGTGAATCTTCATGGGTTCAAGTAAGTTTATAAACCAAGAAATATAAAATAAATATATAGTATCTAGTCAATGTCAATCATAACAGCATGGCAGTGTGTCTGACCAGAAGTGACTTTGAAGGGTTTTAAGAAGTTCTGTATATCCAAAGCAACGGATGTGAAAGATGATGTGTTGTGGAATGGCAGTGAGGAGGATGGTCATGTTAGGAGTGAGTGTGAGGAAGATGAAGACACTGACTGTGAAGATGGAAACAGTGATGCTGGTTGATAAAGTTAGATAGAATCTGACACGCTGTGTGTATTAAATTAATGAAAGTAATAGTGAAATATTTTTTTTGGCAGACATATTCTTTTTGGGGGTCATCTTAGATTTGAATAAAAGATTTTCCTTTTGCAGATGTGCTTTTTTTGGGGGGGTGGGGAGGTTGTCTTAGATTAGAATCATCTTGAATTCAGGTAAATACAGTAAATAATACACAGGCATCTTAAAATGACATACAGGAATTTCAGCATAAAAGTTACTTTCTTCTCTTATATGTCAGTTAAGTTACTCCATAGATCAAAGCATGATGTGTGAACATACATCTTCCAATTCCTACCCTTCATGTAATATGCTTAAGTATTGAAATTAAGGAGAATTTAATGGGTGAACCATGTAGTCATGTAATGTACATGACTGAGGTGAAAAATTCATACAGAATTTTACTGGGAAGTTGTAAGAAAAATGATTTCATGGGGCGGTAGGCATAGCGTGAAGCATAGTTTTATTATTATTATTAAAGTGGATCTTAGAGTAGTAGTATGCGAGGGCATGGACCAGATTAAACTGGTCCAGTATACACTCCAGTAGCAGCCTGTTTTGGTCATGCTGTTGAACTTTTGCATTTTATTTATTTGAATTTCTTAACAAGTTGGGCAACTATCACATTTTAAAGATGGAACTTGTACATTTTTGTTAATTATCCTCCTGTGTACAAAATTTGTGTGTAATATTTTATGTACAGTTTCTGAAATGGGGTTCCACTTTCTGTTGCTCACATTATATACTGTCCTTGCCTGGCACTTTTTGTGAATATTTTAAGGTTGGCATGTATGTTGAATCTTCCCGATCAAATTTAGCTTTGATGAATCCAATATTTCAGGGGAGCAAAATGGCTACAATATTCCTGAAATGGTATCATGTCCAAACCTACCATATTGGTTGTCTGATGAAGGGGCCAAATTGCTTCAAGAAATGAAGGACGACCGCCAGCTGCCTGAACATGCCAAGCGTTTACTGTGTGATGCATACATGTGCATGTACCAGAGCCCTGATGTTATGATGTACAGATAGGAAGGTAATTTGTAGCTTGTAAATTTGAACCGAGCTTGTGATTTGTGAGATTCAGCCTTTTATTTTGTATTAAAAGAAACTTGTTCTATATGAAGTGTTAATAGTGTATATGTTGTGAAGGACAAAGGCTGTTGCAGTTTGAGACAGAAATAAAAAATGAGCAGTGTGAAGCATCTCCAGATCTACTGACTTAGTGGCTACTATGGGGCAAGTGTCAGGTCTTCTCTTAATTGCGAAAATCAAAATATACTGACTGTATCCATGTAACATACACCACTCACGTCTCACATATCAGAGACTTAACAAGTTTTAAGGCATTTAATAAATAAGAATCATTCTGTTTATTATCTAAAGTTTACAACATGTTAAACCATCTGACAAAAAAAAGAGTATTCTTACAATGTTGTGGAAATTTACTGTAGAAACCTATAATTGATGGAAAATAACAACTTCTAATACTGCAATGTGTTGCAGAGATTTCATTGGCAAAAGACAGTGTGAACTGTTGTATCCCAACATTAAGTATCCATGAATGATAACCAGCAATACGAAGAGCCATTATTTTAATTTCTTGTCACAGTTTCACAAATTGCAATTATTTTAAATTTTGGTCAATACACTTGCACAAACACAAGCAGAGCCACTGCACGCTATAGCATGTCCACTAGTCACAAATATTGTGTCAGTGAACCTAGTTTGTCTGGAAACACTAGTCTCCTGCCTTTGTTGGTATTTCAGAGTAGAACAGTTGTCCGGAAATGTATTGATTTGTGTACATGAATGTTAATTGCCACATCTCTCTCCAGGTTTGACATGAACAAGAACAAAGAAAATAAGTGATAGAACTAAATTTTGGAAGATTCAGCTATCAAGTTATTAGACTTGAAATGTGGGACATACTTGGCTTATTCCAGTTTTACAAATTGCTTATAACTTGTATTCAGCTCATGCCTAGCTGTGCACTTTAGTTTGCAGTAGGTCTATGCACAGTGGTACACTGAGTTTGGTCAACTTTCACTGTTCACTGGGGCAGGGGTTGTAGCTTTTGCACCCACAAGGATAGGGGTCATGAAAATATGATAAAACGTTGCTTAGTGAATGATTCATTACCTTAAGCATTATACCAGTCAGAATTTCTATTGGCTACCTTGTATGCAGGATTAAATACTGTTTGTTTCCATTTTTATAATGCATTGTCATCATAAAAAAATAATGTTAATTAACCCTTCATATTAAAGCATCTGATCTTGAACTTAACTCTGCTGTAATAATGTTTAATCATCCCAAAAAGGAGTATTTAATTCCCCCCCATACCTTCTGATTTGTATTTTAACTTATACTACATTCCATATAGCGGAATAGTTATACCTTCATTAAACAGTTCAGACAACACAGACTATGAAATTGTACATGAATTGATTCTTCTGCAAGAGAAATCTGCTCCTGTTATGGACATATTTTAAATGTGCGCTTCCAACAGGAAATTAAATGACGCCAGGGCCATCCATTCCCATGTTTCAGGCTATTTTATTATTCCAGCCTGTGGATTGCAGTGACTGTATACAGTTAAACCCTCATGTTACACTTTTCAGGCAGTTGTCCCCATCATTGCTTCATCATTCCATGTGGCAGTGTTCAGAATGCCATGGTAATGCATGAATCACATTACCCAACCCAAGGAAGCATTGAAAATCCCTCTCATTCTGAATGCATAAAATCTTGCTTGTTTAGGGCATACTGTTCTGGAAACAGTGGTCCCTTGGGCTCTTTGCTGAATATGCTGCTCTAACATAACTTTATGAAGTTTGTCATATTAGTGTTTCATTTGTTTTGCTTTGATATGTCACCAGTCAGTTCAGAACTGCTAGTATATTTTACTAAGCTTTACTTTTCCAAATGTAGACACTCATTTCCCCTGTGATGTATGTCCTTGCTGCATGCTAGGTGGAACATACTTCTTCAAGCTTTTGTAGTACTTCTAGTTTGTTGTAACATCCAAACCACATCCTTCATTTTCTATCATATTTCTGAATATTTCCACAGAGCGGAGTCCTTCTTGATAAGTGACTGGTTGTTATTGAGTCCAAATTCCCCACATTTTATTGAGATGAAAGTTTAATTACTGGTTCAGAAGTGCCCTTCACTAGTGCCAGTCCTGAGCTAATTTAATCCAGTCCACATTGTCCCACCTACACTAGTTTTCCAGCTGGTCTCTTTTCTTCATTTTTCGTGCCAAAACTTTGTATTTATGCATTTCTTCTCTCCTGCATGTGCTGCATGCTGCATCCTTCTCGTATCAATTTTATTGTAATACATGGATATTGCCATAATGAAGATCCTAATTATGCACTGTTCTCCACACTGCATAGGTCCAAATAATCTTGTTACCATTGGATTGGGTTTGAAGCTTGGTGACAGGACATGCCTTTGTTCCCCATTGTAAGCTTACAGGTACTGCTGTTTGTCGCATCATTTGCAGGAATTAGTCAAGCTTGAATGTTAGTTTTTTTGGCACTTTGTCACAGCAGGGTTTTAAAACACACTTAGCTTTTCTGGGTGATGAATGTGTTCACTGTGTTTTTTTTTTTTTTTTGGAACCTTTTTGTAGATTTATGATGGGATGGACAAAGAATGCACTTGACATTTGTTCTGTTGTGTAAAGTTTGCTTTGGCTCAGCTACAACTGACTGCTAGGAATCATATTGTCTTGTACCAGAGGTATGCTGTATTATCCAGCTGTAATGTTTGGTCTGTAGACTTTCTGAAGCATGGAAGTTTGTTCCTCATGTGAGAAAGTTAAAGTTAATGGTAGACGAGACATCGGTGATCCCGGTTGCACCAGAACGAGATGAGAGTCATGTGCCATGCGTTTGGAACTGCCATGACTAAACAGATTGCCATATACTAAAAGTTGATGTTAAAAATAATGTAATGTCAATAAACCAATGAACTATTATATCAGTGGCTACAGCTGGTACTTCTCAGTGTGACTGATGCAGCCTACACAATAAATATTCCCTGAGATTGAGCATGCAAAATGACTCATCCTAGTTCATTCTTTTATGTGTAAAAAAAAAACATATTGAACACGAGGTGTTTCAGAATAGATACGACAGATGTAATCTCTGTAGTGTCCTGTTTTCAGACATTTTCATCCTCTTCATTTTTCAAAAGACCACAACCACAAAACAGGCAAAATTGTAGTTATATTCCTGCACAAAAGATCAATAATGGGTGAAGTGCCCAAATGACTGTGGTGCCTGCCCTTTTGTATTTTATAGATATATTTTAATCTTCACATTCTTAGATAAGAGAAAGGAAGATAAAAATATTCTGAAATGAATTGAAGCAGGCAATCCCCAGATCGTATCTTCTCTTAATATCTTCACATATTCATTTTAATCTTTTCATGCCAAAAGTTGACTTTGATGTGCAGTGTTATGCTATGAAAAACCAAATGTGTCACTTAAAGTTGTCGGCCAAGAACATGCCAAGTAATCGGCTGCCATTTAAATTCCCAGTCTTTTGCGGAGTAAACTGGGCACTTAATTATGGCTCCACATTTTCAAAGTCTTGTTATGTTTATGTTATTTTTTGCCTTGGATTCTGGTGCAAGACATTTACTTCCAAACAAACCTCCTTACTGGCTACTAACTACTCTAGTTTCCTAGGGCAAGTAAAATATCAATATATATGCATTTCACTTGGTGCTGTTCAAGCAAACAAGGTAATATAAATACACTTCTTTATTACTTTAAACATTATACAATTACTGAATCATCAATATAGTACAGGGTTAATACTACACTCTGAAAAGACAGTGAAAAGAAGGCATGAAAGTTAGTACATTTCAGTGTTAAAAAATTTGTACATTTTAATCATTCATTCTTCAGTATTTAAGAATATTTTAAAAGCTTAGCTAATTTTTCGAAGTAAAACTACAATGAAATATTAATCCTCCCATTATAAATACCAGATAATTTGGACACATACTGTAAGAACAGCAAGTGGGTAAGTAATGACTTCTAAATATCGTGGCACTAATATCAGATGATGATGTTAAGTATGAAAATAAAATGTCACATGCTTGAACTGGACTAAACACTAGCTGTGCCATGGCTGCATTTAAGAACTCCAGTTTCAGGTTATGAGTATACATTAAGGTTATAAATGAATCCTTGATCACATGTCTCATATGAAAAGTTTTGATGTATGTAACGGGCATCTCTTAAGTGACTTTATTTTTGCACAGCCAATGAGATCTACTATTCACAGAGTAGTATAATACAATAAAAAACATACCTATTTACAACTGAAAAGACACTACCACTTTGGTTATAATTTTGTTAATATTACAATACTAATTGCAGCTACGTGTACATATATTGTAATATTGTCAGCTTAGAAGTGTAATTTTGGAAGTTAATATTAAACAATAAAATGTACTTGAGTTTGTGATGTCATGTCACAAAATAATCAGCTAAACTCAAAATATGTTGCAACTGATATTCAATTTCATAAATTGTAAATTACAATGTACCACTATATTCACACAGTTGTTAAATACACTAGCTAAAGCACAGTTCCATGATACTAAAATATACTATTAAAGTATACAGGCAGTCTCATTCCTAGAATTAATCACTGATAACCAATTGTCTTGAGGGTCTATTTCATTACTGGTGCGCTGGAAAGTATGCAGGTTTTGAGGTGGCTGTGTCCAGTCATTGTATTTTGTGACGAATACTTATAGAAATTTTGTTTTGAATGCTGGACTCAGAAGTGTTGCATATGTCTGCACAGTAATATGACTACACTTTACCAAGCCAAATGAAATTTGAAAGGTGTTTGAAGGCCAGCATATAAATACAGGGCTCTGATGATGAACTGGAATGTATGAAATGCTCTAAGATCCCTGTCTACTGGAACATAATGCTATGTATATTGGTATATAGGTACCCATGTTTGAGGAGCATATAGCTGGCATCTTCAGTACTGCCGAAGTTACTCATCTTGGGCTGCCTTGAAAATGCTGGCAGTATGCTCCTCCAACTGTTGTTCCCAATATATCACTCTATGTTGTGTCATATTATAGGAATGTACATCAGCACTGCTGTGAGAACCTCACATCTCAGATGCGAGATTTTTTTTTAATTGACAACACTTCTAGAAGAAAATGTATACCAAAAAGCAGTTCAGTTTAAAGACATTATTTTTACATGGAAAATTTCAAAATGTTACAAAGAAAATATATGAAATGAACTCAATTGCTACAAAGTTTGCCACTGTGAAATGTATTTTGATCATAGGCTGGAAACAGCCCATGAAAACTTCAGTCCTGTCCACAGTAGTATTCAGATTTTACCAATTCAGTCCTAATATGTTACAGTACAGAGAAAGTACAGTTTTGAAGGAGATAAATAAACACAAAGATGGACAGAAAATCTTGGGTAGGGCCAGCCCAAAACATATGGGTGCCATTGGCAGGCTAATAATATGGTGCCCCTTGAAACCGATATACTTTAAAATTTTTCGGCCTTGGACAGGGCAAGCAAACATTTATGAGGGTGTGCACAAAAACTGCAGATATTTTTCAGAGAAATTCATGTGCAGAAACCTGAGTTTACTTGCACCATATTTCTGATTATTTTACTGATATCTTAGCACCCCTTATAGGTTGGCACCCCAGGCAGGTGACTGGCTGGCCCACCCAGTTTGGCCCTGATTTTGGATCCTGGGGGACCTGAACATAATTAAGTAGGTGCACCCTTTTCCTTTCCAGCACCTAAACCTTGGCATGAAGTCACTTTAATGTATTTTAGTGGAAATAAGTGGTATGTTGGACAACTTCTGAACCTCAGATGTTCCTTGCAAAGTTCTCTAGTCCATGGTCTTTCTGAAATAGATATATGAAGCCTCCAGATAGAAGAAATTGCCTACCCCTGGTTTAGACATTGGAAATTTTTATTTTAAAATTCGTTTTATCAAATCCAGAAGTGTAGCACTACTGCTGACCAATCTTCACTCATGCAACTACAGTACAACATGTATTTTTTTGTGGGGCTATCTGCATGATTGCAAGATGCCTTCATAACCAAAATACTGATGAGACTTCATGGGCCCATACAGTAAAATTAAATTTAAAAAATAAATAAATAACACCTCTTTCACATAAGACCAATCTTCACTCATGCAACTACAGTACAACATGTGCCCACATAAGAACCTCATACATTAAAACTACCCCGTACATGAACTGTAACGTACAGGACCCTTATTTTGTGTGACAAAAATGATCAGTAAATTCCCACCTTTACATTGCACATGTGTACAGACAACTGGCTGAATTACACTATTATGAATTTTATGTAATTCATACTGTGCATTTTCTTATATTCAATATAATAACTAACAATTCACTCAATAAAATACATAAAATGCAAATACAATTAAACTCCTACATGTTTCAGCACTGCAGTGCCAACTTCAGGTTGTCCACCTGAATGAAGGAATACATGTCCAACATGCTACTACAGGTACTGATCACCCTCAGTTTTCATGAATTGTTTCAGTTACAACAGTGAGGGCAATCAGTACCTGGATTAGCATGTTGGACACATAGTCCTTTGTTCAGGTGGACAACCTGAGGATAGCACTCCAGTGCTGCAACATGAAGTGTATTTTACGATTTGTATTTTATTGAGTGGATTTGTTGGTTAATATATTGAATACACTAGGATGATATGTGAGCTGACTTGAAGTGACAAACAATATTTGTCAGATACAATAAAAACTTGATATGTATTTTAAACTGCTGCAATCTGCCCTTTATTTCAAACCACTCTCTGTATCATGGAACTGTGCCACTACATGATAAAAGAAACTCTCAGAATATGAGCTTACTGTAGTTTTCTAGAACAGTTATAGAGACTGAAGACCTTAAATCCCCCCCCCTCCCCCCCCAATAAAAATAAGAATGTTATTGCAGAATGTTTCAACAGTCCAATATCCCCTTGTGCCATACAGAGATGAATTATTTAGTGTTAAACAATTCAAAACATACGTATGTATGTACGTTGGATTTATATAAATATCTGTGTATGTAGTGATAAAATTATAACTGCAATGTTGACTATGATGCTGAAGTAAAATGGTAGGTAGTGATAGACTACTATAATCCTTCATCTATGTGCAGCATAATAACGCATGTTCTGAACACATCAGTTGCAGCCAAAAACCTGCCGAATGAAGAAAGAAAAAATCTACATCAGGTGTTTGCACCTCATTTAAGTTTCTACAATTGACATATGCCAGTTTTAAAACTATAAGCAGGGGTCCACAAAGTTTCCTAAAATCTAGAAATCATCTCCAAATTCTAAGTGCCAGAGGGGTGACATGAAGCAAGTTTCACACTGTGGACCTCACTGTTACGTGGCACTTCTGCTTGGAGAAGCGAAATCATACATGTTTTTGTAAGTGACGAAACTGCAGTAATTACGTTGAACACATTAGGCACCACCACATAAAATTCAGTCACCCAAGATTTGTGCACCCCCACTGTAAGAAACTTTAAAAAGTAACAATTTTGGGGGGGGGAAACTGCATTTCAATTTCCAATACTTTGTGTGTTTTATTATATAGTACAGAAACACAAAAATTGAAAGACGGAGCAGAACATGATGTGGTTTCAGATCCCCTCTTATGCTGATGAAGTTCTGAAATGTACACCAATTTTTGTGAATTCTCTGCACAAAAATAATTCATGAAGAGAAAGCTCTGGCCATCCATATTTTTTAATTTCCAAAACTATGCAACATATTTGATCAAATTTGGTGTTGGAATCAAAGTCAAAAGGGAAAGAAAATTTGGTTCTTGTTTGTATTATCATGTAACACAACACACAGAGCTCACCGAAGTTTACAACTGTTTAGTTACTAACAATAAAAGGGCAAGTAATGTCTGACCCTTAATTCACAGTGATACCTAGTGTGATACAATGTATAACCATCAGTTTGCATGTGTAATAAATGAGCACTGAAATGAATGAGCCATGTGAATCAATAATGCACACATTTGAATATAAGATGCGAGCCAGAAGTTTCTAGATTGGATGCATGGAGTGCCACTGAATATAATGCAGATGTATCTACTAGAACTTCTGAGTTCTTCTGTGCATCAGTGTGGTGAGTGTCACTATTGCAGAACTTTGCATTTTTGTGCAATTGACATTTAAGTGTGTTGAAGTGCAATTTGTCATCACTAACCGGGTGAGATGGCAGACTTTTAAGCAAAAGAGTTTCTATTAAGTTTTGTTTTAACCTCTAGAAAACAACCTCAGCGACTTAATGAAATGCTTGAAAAAGCCTTTCATTAAATAATATAAACATTTGAACGGTATTCACATTTCAAAAGTAATCAAACTTTGGTCAACAATTTTGAATGTTGACGTTGCCCATCGTCAAGTTAGAACAATAAAAATGTAGAAACAATGTGTCAAGGAATCCATGAGGACATCATGTGTAACATCATGGTACGTTCCAATGCATATTAACTGAGGATTTCCAAATGAGGCAGTCTGCTGCAAAATCTGTGCCTCATTTGCTGAATGACAAACAGAAGAAAACTGACTTTCTGTATGCTAAAACCTACAAGATTTGGACAGGAACTTCCTTTCTAAGTGCCTTATGAGTACTTCCTGTTAACAAAAATGAAAATCCAGTTAAAGGGAGGAACAATGAAGGACAATGTGGAGATTCAAGTTGAATCACAGGCAGTGCTGGACATAATCATGAACTGAAATCCACAGATGCATCCAGCAGTGGGACAGATGCTGGGCCTGGTGTATAAACACTGAAGGAAACAAACAATATCAACCTATAGCTAGGGTAAGTTCAGAACTGTTTTTTATATATATAGCCCCAGTTCCAAAACTTCTGGCTTGCACCTTATATGTGTATGCTATAAGATTTCAATTTTCTGTGATACAGCACTATGTAGTATGGTAGGCAGGTGGCAACACTTTAGAGGAACATGTCTACCAAACTACATAGCACTCCAACACCCCTTCCCCCCTGCCCCCTTAAGGCTCAGCATTATATATTTGCTGCCATGACAGCTACAAATCTTTGGTGTACATACAGGCTAAATACAAAACTTGGCTCTGTAATGGTCAACACCAAAGCTACTTTTCTTGCTACAGTAATCTTCCTTCTTTAATCCTACATTCTTCAATACTTTTCCTGTCCCTTTCTTCCTGTTCCAGCAGCTGCTTTTGACATATTGTAGCTGCAGCTAGTTCCAAATGTTTCTACAAAAAGGATGTTTCCTCTTGTCTATGTCTGTCACACCTTTCTCTTTGTATAATCCACATCATATTTTTAGATGACATAAGACTAAAGAATCTCTGTGCTCCTCTGTTCATTACAAATGTGTGTGTCTTTGAACTGTGCCTTGTCTGAACAGTACAGTCTGTTGTGATATGACTACATTCTGTGATGAATGGTGGTCTACTTACCAGTGTTTTAGTAACCTTCTTCATCTTCATCCATAGCAAAGTCAGTACTGAAGCCAGACGACTCCAATGGATAGATAGGACTGGTTAATACATAACAAATACGTTAGATATCTTGTGATGGCATTGTATTATATTTAACAAAAAAATCTTGTCATTTATCTCCCACTTTGGAGCTTATAATGGGCTTTGTCATGTCAGATGCACTGTACACCCTATCACTGTGAATTACTGGATTACCATGAATAAATACAACCAGAACAATGCAATGAAAGCTAGCCACATGAAGTCTGCTGGAGGACTTATGTGTGCAGTGTAGCTGTTATTCATGCCACTGCTTATTTCATATGTATCAGGCACGTACACTAAGTAAATAACTACATGCAGCAGAGTCTTTATTCAGAAGCTAATAGGTCCATGGCCAATCAATTCTGTTTATGGAACTTGAAGATTCATTACCACATTCACAGGAACCAGCCACTTGCCCCTATACTAAGCCAAATGCAACCAGACCATGCCATCCTATCCGGTTTATTTCAGATCCATTCTAATATCTTCCTTTCATCCATGCTTGCATCTTCCAACCAATCTCCTTACTTCAGGTTTCCCCACCAAAAACTCTGTATACAGCTCTTGTCCATGCATGCCAAATTCCCCACCTATGTCATCCTGTGACTTGATCATGTTAATATTTAGCAACAAGGAATACCAATAATGAGGCTTTTCATGTGCTTTGTTCCAGCTTGCAGTTACTCTTACACAAAAATATCTTCCTCAGCACCATGTCCTTGAACAGCAAGGTTCACTGTTTTTCAGGCAAACTGCTGACCTCTGACCCAATTCTGATAAGGACATCAGACTGATATAAGGGCCTTATGTGTTTAAGTTCTCTGAAGATATCAATTCCTAATGAACAACATTAGCAAACTACCCACCTAACTCCATAGAGCAGAGTTCTTCTTGTGAAGCTAATAGGTTCTCAGCTAACCAAGAAATCCCCACATTTTACAGAACCTGAAGGTTCAGTACCACATTCAAAAGAGTCCGCCACCTGTCCCTGTTCTGAGCCAGCTCAATCCAGCCCATGCCCCCCAACCCACTGCTTGAAGATCCATTTTAATAATAACCTCCCATCTATGCCTGGCTCTTCCAAGTGGTCCCTTCCCTCAGGTTGTCCTACCAAAACCATGTATACACCTCTCCTCTGTCCCCATACCTGCTACATGCCCTGCCCATCTTCTTCATTTGATCACCCAAATAATACTTGGTGAGGAGTACAGATCAGTAAGATCATTAAGCTTCTCATTATTATTCTCCTTTCCTGTTATCTCATCTCTCCTAGGCCCAAATATCCTCCTCAGCACCCTTAGCCTATGTTCCTCACTCAATATTATCAAGTTTCACACCCACACAAAACAAGAGGCAAAATTATAGTTCTGTATCTTAATTTTTATATTTTTGGACAGCAAACTGGAATACAAAATATTCTACACTGAATGACAGCAGGCATTCCCTGACTTGGGTCTGCTCTTAATTTCTTCCTAAATGGAATTTTGATGAATTAGGGTTGTTCCTAAAAGGTGAACTGTTCCACCCATGCAAAGGGTTTGATATTAATTGTTATAATGTGATTCTGTCCTGCATTTTCATCTTGGGACATGGCCATGTACGTATGTTTTCTCAGCACATACTTCTAGACCAGTCTCTTTACTAATGACTAACTACTAAAGCTTCTGTGTTTTCTTAATAGTACGTATGCTTCCACCAAATATATTAACGCTATCACCATAAACTAGAAGCTGATGTGTACCATTTAATTTCAAGCCTTCCTGGTTTACCTGAACCATCCCAATGGCATATTCTAAAGCAAAGTTGACCCCCCACATTAGAATACAGGAACATTAAATTGTCAAACGATATTCAGAGTTCAAATGCATACAAAAATCCTGTGCTACAGTATGAAATGAATTCAGATTCATTCCACACTGAAATTATGATACAAAGCTTCCAACTGAAACATTTGATTTGTAATTGCAGCACTGATATAAAACTGGAGACCACCCACACAACTGATAATTTAATCTATTACTGGACTGCCTGTATATCCATTTTCTACACCTGCAAAACTTAGAACAGTACAAATGAACATTTGAAAACTGAAGAGGACTTAATATTTTTGTATGACAGCTGCAACTGCAGAAGTAAAAGCAAAACTAGAATAAATTCTCTATTATGCATGGTAGATTACTTGCAATTATACAAACTATGAGGTATGATGGCTGAGTAATGAAAGCAGTTGGCTGCAGATGCCCCTATCATTGCAGGGGTCTGGGGATTTCTTTTCTTACTTCCACCTGAGTAACAGCCGAGGCCCACCCAGTATACACCAAGGTTTCTTTCCCAACAATAAGGCAGACAAAGCATGAGGGTGACATCCTTTTACAATACTGATACTAGGGAAGCTCATGAATTACACCCCATCTCCTGACATGTTTCAAGGCAGAGGAACAGTTTTCGTCAAAAAACAGATATCGCAGAAATCTTAGATGAATTATATAATTCAGATTTAGATAATTACTCCAATAATGATACAAAGATATCAGTATCAGCATTACATTGTGCAGTTAGCACCCCTGCTCTGTATATGTTTGAGTCATGACTAGGAAACCGACTCCTGATATGAATTTGTGCTATATATCTCTCAGACCCTTAAGACAAGACTGATTCCTTCTATAGCCTTCCCCCCCCCAGCCCCCAAAATCCATCATCATTATGTAATTCTCATTCAGTGCCAATGTAACAAATCCAACAGATAGAGTTTTGTTAAAGACAACATACAATGCATGATGCTGTGTGAGGCGAACAGTTTTATAATGACAACAAAATTAACCACTTCACTCGCCAAAAATTAACATCCTTCGCATCATTAAATGAACTCCAATTCACCACTTAACTCATGGCAATGTAACTGTGTCATGTCAGGCATCTACCAGAATGTAACTTAAAATCTACTTGCCACTTAAGAAAATATACTTGCTCACAGGCCAGCAGATGCTCCAAAAAATACTTTACCTGCCAATGTTCTCCAGAACCTTATGATATTTCTGGAGCCCTGTAACGCACCTCATTTTATTAGTGAAGGATTTTCTGTCCTCTTATTTCATATCTTTTTCAACATCAAGAATATTCCACATGGAATGCATGGTGTCTGCTCTGGTGGAAAAATGAATTTAAACTGAATATTTAGTCCAACTTCATAAGACAAAGGAAAACATTTTCCTTTCATAGCAGTGTACTGAAACCTATAGTTTAATAATGGGCTGTCCCTATAATACAGAGAGTGTCTTGCAGCACCAGACTAAGCAGTATAGAGCAGGCAGCATAAGCAGTTTGCTCTGCAGCAGCAGTGTCAGTCACTGTACTGTGACCAGTCTAGCATTAAAAAATACTCTCTGTATAAAGGCAGGGATTGTGTTAAAGTAAAGTCAGTAATTCCTGCTTCTTACATTACTTTATACTTACTTAATAGCTCTGCAGGTAAAAAATACTATACGTTTCATCTTCTTATTATAAAAGAAGTAATTAAAGGACCAAAGGCACCCGTCTTCACCAAATGGATCTGATGCAAGATCAGGATTGTAACTGAAAATACAAGTTTCCATTAACTTACAAGTTGCAACATACTGTACAAATCAGAAGTATTCTCTGTGATTCTGCATCCCCCTTGCCCGGTGTCACTGATTCTAATATATTGTTCAGGGCTAATGAACACTGTGGATATTCAATTTTGCAGATGTATAAATTACACAGCATAAAGTTCCACTTTATGAAATAAGTTAGTTTTAATGAAATCAGGTGTGATGATTATACAAATGAGTTAAATGTCACAGCATACAACCTGCATTTTCATTTGTATGCAAAATATACGATGTACGTACCACTTATTACGTGGTTTGAAATGACAACAAATAACCATTCACCCTCTTTTAGCGCAGAGGATGGAAATGGGAGCTATACCTGTACCTGCCCTGTGTACCTACATGACATGATATCCACCTTTACCTCATAAACACCTTCTAATCTTCCAGCTGTGCAAATATTCAGATTAATACTTATTTCCTAAATACATGACTGATAATTTTCTTTTGCAGCACCACAGTTTGACATGTAGTATTTGCTTCTCTGAATTCTGCTAAAAACATACAGGGTGTCCCAGGAGGAATGTGCCAGACTTCGGTAGAGTGTTCCTTATGTTAAACTATACCGATGTAACCCAAAACACCTATGTCCAAAGTTGAATGGTCACGGAGATAATGGCCAGAGAAAAGTGTGGGCTTCATTGGTGTCAACATACTGTACGCCGTCCGTGAAGTCATACTTGTCCAATGCGCCTGCCCGACAACTAGACATGGTAATGCAGTGAACTTGGCGTGTGCGCTACAGCACACGGTAGCTCTGACGTCACAAGATAACAGATCAGCTGCGGCCTGTGTAAAGTACTTGGAAGTCTAAGGACAACTATGACACGTTTGCGAGTGTTTTTGTAGTTCAATTTAATGGCTTTATGTCACTCACAAGTGACTTTGATGTTACGTACAGCTATTAACA
>Ga0123355_10007403_pt1 | contig 16442 bp, 17 predicted proteins | sample TergutEmb28metaG_3_FD_89872 | JGI IMG/M metagenome (GOLD analysis project Ga0123355, IMG submission 89872) | Embiratermes neotenicus P1 segment gut microbial communities from Petit-Saut dam, French Guiana - Emb289 P1 | ecosystem: Host-associated > Arthropoda: Insects > Digestive system > Gut ...
AATCAAATCGTGGATAACAGGAATAATTGTTTTGATTTTTAATATATTATAAAAGGTGGAGAAACTATGTATGATATGGGGAATGCTGCTGTGGAGCGAAAAATAATTAACGTAACAGGCAAGCGACAGGTCACGATTCCATTAAAATTTTATGAAAGGCTTAGCTTTGGAAAAGAAGTGGAGTGCCTCCTTACAGATGACTCCATTGTTATACGTCCATTATCAAGTTCGGATGATGGCTTTACAATGGAGATACTAAGAGACTTAGTTTCGCAAGGTTTAAGCGGAGATGAACTACTTGCCAAATTTGCCGAGCAGCGTTGCAAAATCAAAAAGGCTGTCGGGTTGCTCATTGATGAAGCAGACGAAATCGCCGGCGGCAAACGAGAAAGTGTCACTACCAAAGATATTTTTGGGGAGGAGTAGCTGATGTATCAAGTTAGTTATTCCAGAGCTGCCGAGAAATATTTGAAGAAAATAAAAGATAACAATTGCTTGCGACGTTTAAAGAGGCGATTGATAAACTAAAAAAAGACCCATATATTGGAACGCAAAAGACTGGTGACTTGCGTGGTATTTTTGGCTATGACGTGAAGTATATCGGAAGTAACTATGAACTTGCCTACCGTATTTATGAGGATGATGGCAAATTGGTCGTTGTTATCCTTGCGGGAACGCGAGAAAATTTTTATGAAGAATTGAAGAAACTGATTAAATAGTAAGAACTTAAAATGCCCGCCACGAAGTGGTAGGCATTTTTTATACTTAGGCCTATCCGCAATTGTATCAAACTTCGCCGGGCTGTCATTCCCAATATTCAGCTGAATATATATAACGGCTTACATTATACCGGCTAAGCTAATTACAATTTAGCGGATGCATATGTTATAATTTAGCGGATAGTAGGATAAAATATATTACACAGCAGAAAAGGCAGGTGATAGAGCAATGGAATATTATAAAAGATTTGCAGATAAAATGCTTTCCGAGCGCCTGCAAAGTTCGGGTGCAGTGCTTATTGAAGGAGCAAAAGGCTGTGGAAAGACAGAGACGGCACAGCAGGTATCAGCTAGTGTGGTAAGATTTGATGCAGATGAGCAGGTAAAGATTAAAATGGAAATTGATCCCAAGACCGTTTTAATAGGTGATACGCCACGTCTTCTTGACGAATGGCAGGATTATCCGCAAATCTGGAACTATGTCCGACGTGAGGTTGATGAACGCAAGCAAAAGGGGCAGTTTATTCTCACCGGCTCTGCAACCCCTGAGGATAACGCTAAACGACATTCCGGCGTAGGAAGGTTTTCGGTCATGAAAATGCGTCCCTTGTCCATGTACGAAAGAGGCTGGTCTACCGGCGAAGTGAGTCTTGCAGCGCTTATGAACAGCAATATCCCGGTTTCTGAAACCGTATCCTTTGATCTCGGTGACTATGCGGAAAAGATAACACTCGGCGGCTGGCCCGGTATGATTGATGCAGGTGCTGCGGAAGGCTTACGCTTCATGATGGATTATATGTCGCTCATCGCAGAGGTTGATTTAAGCAAGGTATCTGATAAGCGGCGTGATCCATATAAAGTGGCACGTTTACTTCAATCTCTGGCGCGCAATATTTCTACTGAGGCAACTTTAGCTGCATTGGCAAAAGATACGATTGGAAGTGATAGTGACCTAGATGACGAAACTGTTGCCGATTATCTCTCTGCATTAGAACGCCTGATGGCAGTTGATAATCTTCCGGCATGGAATACACATATCCGCTCGTCAGACATGCTTCGCAAATCTTCAAAGCGACATTTTACCGATCCATCTATGGCAGTAGGTGCCTTAGGGTTATCCGTTGATAGGCTGGTGGATGACTTAAATTACTTTGGTTTATTATTTGAATCTCTGGCTATAAGGGATTTGCGTATATATGCTGATGCTAACGGCGGTAAGTTGTTTCATTATCGAGATTCCCGGGGATTAGAAATTGACGCGGTAGTGGAGTATGCGGATGGGACATGGGGAGCTTTTGAAATTAAACTTGGGATAGGAGCAGCGGATGCGGCCGCAAATCATTTATTAACGTTTGCGGATAAAATTGATCAAGATAAGGTGGGGTCGCCTGCGGCACTGACAGTGATAACCGGAAACGGATTTGCGCATCGTCGTAAAGATGGGGTAAATGTGGTTCCGTTATCGACATTGACAGAATAATTAACAACTATATTTAGAGTTGTTTTTATACGAACTCTCCCGCATCTGCTTTTTATTATTCCGGCTATAAATGTTTATTTCAGCGAATTAAAAGATAGTAAAACTTAGGACTCCTTCATTTCGCTTCAGCGGATATGCAATGATGATATTCATAAGAAGCAATATATGATGGCCATCAATTTGTGTCCACATGACAAAATTTTGCGATTTATGGTGAACTTTATTAAAATATTTGCTAAAATGATTTTGTGTTAATTTAAGAAGGTGACAGCTTGTGCATATAACATTACCAAAAGACATATCAGCATCATTCGCGCGCCCAAATCAACCATTAAGTCAGCATTTAAAAAACGTTTCTGTAATAGCCTCACAATTTGCAAAAAAATGTGGGTTGGAAGAAATGTTGCTTGTTGCGGGCTTTTTTCATGATGTTGGCAAAATTTCAAATGAGTTTCAAGCCAAGTTACGGAGTGAAACAAACGCCCATGTGCAGCATAGCATTTTTGGTGCAAAAAGTGTATATGAAAAAATGTCAAAAATACCGCCAATTGCCGAAATGTTGGCAAACATAATCGCTATGCACCATGGGCGGCTTTTTGATAACCTTTCCCCTAGTGGAGACACTCCGCTACATAATGCGCTTACCGATGTTTGGTTATTGCCAAACTTGCCAAACTCACCTGATACAGATGCAGTTGATGTATGGAAAAAATTTTTAGTTGAGTGGATCGGATTGCCTGATACTGACAAATATTTTGCATTGTCTATGTACACAAAGTTTGCATATTCCTGTTTGGTTGATGCAGACCGGTTGGACGCCTATCGACACGAAAACGGCAAAGAGACTACCCCGCAATTAGAATGCGACAAATTGTTGACAAGCCTAAACGACTATCTAAAGCAATTTGAAACTACTTCCGAAATATCAAGATTCCGCAAAAAGATATCCGATAGTTGCGCAAATGCAGGTGACCTACCGCAAGGAATATACAAATTGGAAGTGCCAACCGGTGGCGGCAAAACCTTAGCCAGTCTGCGCTTCGCACTGGCTCATGCTAAAAAACATAATTTAGACAGGATTATTTATGTAATCCCATACCTATCTATTTTAGAGCAAACAGCAGGTGCCATCCGTAAAGCCCTAAACGCAGACGAAGCTACTGTACTGGAACATCATTCAGGCTTTTTAGCAGACGAGAAAAAAGAAGCCCCGGAATACTACAATCTGCAATCCAATCGCTGGGATGCTCCAATTATCCTAACCACCCAAGTACAATTTTTAGAGAGTGTGTTTTCCGCAAAAGGTAGCGACTTGCGCAAACTTCATAACATGGCAAACTCTGTAATAATTTTTGACGAAGCGCAAAGTCTGCCCGTTAAATGTATTCATTTGTTTAACGGAGCAATAAATTTTCTAAACACTATTTGCGGTGCCACTGTTTTATTGTGTACTGCAACGCAACCACTTTTAGATACAGTGGACAGGCCTATCAAATTTTCTCAAAACCCATCAATTGTAAATTGTGGGGAACTATCGCCCCGTACCACAATCGTTAACAAAATGACCCAGGCCGGATACAACTATCAACAGCTTGCCGAGTTTGTACTTAAAAGGCACAAATCATCCACACTTGTAATTGTAAACACAAAAGCGGCGGCAATGGCATTGTATAACGAACTAAAAGAAATTGACACGCCAGTTCAGCACCTTAGTACAAATATGTGTGGTGCCCACAGAGATTATGAAATCGCTAAGTTGCGCCAGATGCTAGATGACCAAAAACCCGTGATATGTATATCTACTCAGCTAATAGAGGCGGGGGTGGATATTTCGCTGGAATGTGTAATACGTGATGTTGCAGGACTTGACAGCATTTTGCAAGCGGCAGGACGGTGTAACCGCCATGGCGAATATGGCGGAGCAAAAAATGTATACATTGTAAATATTGCAGGCCAAAACTTAGATAAGCTACCTGATATTAAAATAGGTGCTGAAGTAACAAGGCGGCTTTTTGACGAAAGACGTGGTACCGACATAAATGTTTATTACAAATATTATCTACATGAATGCCGCAATCAAATGGACTATCCTATTAAGGGCGGCGGAACTGTTTACGATTTACTATCAAAAAATCAACAAGGACGCAATGCATACACAAACAGTGGTAAAACACAAAAGCCACCGGCCATGTGCTGTGCCATACGTTCTGCGGCAGATGCATTTTTTGTAATAGATCGTGGTCGCACAGATATTGTTGTCCCTTATGGTAACGCATTAGAGCTTATACGTAAGTATTGCGAAACTACTGATTTCAAAGTAAAACGTAAATTACTACAAAAGCTTGGTAAGTACAGTGTATCAATTTACCGTTATCAAGAAAATGCGCTACGGAATGCAGGCGCATTATATCCACAGGGTGAGCTGACCGTTTTGGAAAACGGCTTCTATGACCCTATACGTGGCTTAGATCTAAACGGCCAGCACGAATTTTTAAGCATATAACAGGTGGTGACAAGATGCAACGAAAACGAAATTGTGTGGAGTTTAAAGTTTATGGCAGATACGCTCTTTTCTCGGACCCTATTACACGACCCGGTGGCGAAAAATTCAGCTATCAAGTGCCAACATATCAGGCGTTAAAGGGTATTTTGGAAAGTGTGTATTGGAAACCAACTTTCGTATGGCATATAGACGCCGTGCGTATCATCAATCGCATACAAACAGAGAGCCGTGGTATTCGCCCTATTAAAATGTCTGGCGGTAACGATTTAGCTTATTACACATATTTGCGTGATGTGGAATACCAAGTGCTTGCACATTTTGAATGGAATCCCTATCGCTCAGAGTTATCTCATGACCGTGACGAGAATAAGCACCACAACATAGCCCGTCGTGCAATAAAGCAAGGTGGGCGGCGTGATGTTTTTCTTGGCACACGGGAATGTCAGGCATATGTAGAGCCTTGTGTTTTTAGAGAAGGCTGTGGATTTTACGACGAATATGGCAGCTTAGATTTTGGTCTAATGTTCCACGGTTTTGATTATCCAGACGAAACAGGCAAAAAAGAACTTGCAGTGCGACTATATCGGCAGAATATGAATAACGGTATTATAGAATTTGAAAGTCCCGAAAACATTCAAACAAAGCGAGTTGTGCGTGAATATGGCGATTCGTTTGAATTTAAGCGGTTTGAGGAAGGGGTGAACTTTAGCAATGAGCTGGTTTGGTAATTTGGTTAACGCATATGACAGGGTATCGGACAGAGCCGGTGTAGCAGATACAGATGGCCATGTGCTATTGCCGCTTTATCATATGATGGCAAACACGGATATTTGCATAACGCTTAATGAAAATGGAGAGTTTTTACGTGCAGAAGAAAGCCCGCTTAGTATTCCCATCCCCTGTACCGAAAGTTCATCGACAAGAACCGGTGGCGCGGTGCCGCATCCACTGCACGAGCAGCTTGTTTACCTTGCCATAGACGTAGAAAAGCGCAATTCGTACATCTCATTGTTACAGTCTTGGCGTGGGAATCACCCAAAAGTTAAGGCAGTATATGAATATATACAAGCAAATACTGTTTTTGACGATTTAAAGAGCAGTAACATTGTACTTGACGACAAAAGCGGCAAGTTTCTTGCGCGCTTCAGAGTTGAAATTATTAACGATAAGTATCCAAACTTGTGGGAAGATTTGAGTGTGTCCAGGGCGTGGCAGGAGCATGTAGTATCTGCTAATATAAGCGAAGAAACTCTGTGTTATATACAAGGAACTGCTGCACCCTACACCGTTAAACATCCAAAAGGCACCAATATGAATACATATGGTGCAAAACTGGTAAGTTGCAACGACGAAACCAATTACACATATAAAGGCCGTTTCAAAAAACCTGAACACGCAAATGCAATAAGTGTAGAAGCCAGTCAAAAAGCCCATGCAATGCTAAAATACTTAGTCGCAAAACATGGTCACAAATGCGATACTCAGGCTATTGTGGCGTGGGCAATAGATGACGTAACGCCACAACTAAATCCATTTTCAAGTACTGACAGTTTGATGTTTGGTATCGACAGCTATATCACAGAGCAGCCAGAAAACGATACAGAAATAGAGGCCGCAGGCAACCTATATACAGACTATTCTGCTAATCTTCGTCAAGCATTACTTGGCAAAGGCAGTGCAAAAAATCTAGAAAAAAACGATCGCCGTGTTGCGGTAATGGCTATGGATGCTGCAACAACTGGTCGCATGGGCATTACTTTTTATCAAGACATGGACGAAAATGACTATATCACACGTATAATACGATGGCACGAAACCTGTAGTTGGCGTTTTCGCTACAAAGGATGGTATACCGATGCCGCACCAAGTGCTAATCGTATAATTGCCGTCGTTTTTGGCGAACCAAAGGGTAAAAATTATTATAAAATTCAAAAACAAGCCCGTGAGCAGCTACTCTATAATATCGTATGTGGTCAGCCGTTAGATCGTAGCTGGATATCTGCTGCCGTGACTCGCGTAAGCCAGCCACTCGCGTATGACAGCTTGTACAGCTATCAAAGCAAAGAAAGATGGATAACAAGAGGAACATGGGAACATGCACTTGGCGTTACGTGCGCCATTGTTCGCAAACACTACCAAAAGGAGGGTTTTACATTGGCATTAGATAAAACCAACGCAGACAGAAGCTACTTATTTGGGCGTTTGCTGGCCATTGCCGACAAAATAGAAAGTCACGCGCGCTATCAGCAAGGTGCAAGTGATACCGAAAAGCGCCCAACAAATGCAATTCGTTATATGTCTGCATTTTCTACCAAACCACTGCGCACATGGAAATTGATTTTTAATCAGCTTAATCCATATATTCAGCGGCTAAACGGCGCAGGATGGTATCAGCAACAAATTGACGAAGTTATGTCGCTCTTTACCCCAGACGGGTTTAACGATGCACAGCTTGATGGCAAATACCTGCTAGGATACTCCCTGCAGCGTCTATCATTCAAAAAAGATAATCAGGAGGACGAAAAATAATGAGCCTATCAAAAAAAATTGACTTTGCAATAATTATTGGTGTGAAAAACGCAAATCCAAATGGTGACCCTCTTAATGGAAACCGCCCCCGCACAAACTACGACGGCTTTGGCGAAATGTCTGATGTTTGCATAAAGCGTAAAATACGGAACCGCCTTATGGACAATGGACAAGCTATTCTTGTACAGTCTGACGATTACAGAAACGACGAATATCGTAGTATAAAAGACAGATACGATAACCTTGCCAAAACATGGCCAAAAACAAAGGAAAGCGAAGCCCGTGCGGCGTCTGCCTGCGCAACATGGTTTGATGTTAGGGCGTTTGGACAGGTCCTTGCAGGAGTGGATGAAACAAACGCATCTATTGCAGTGCGCGGCCCGGTTAGCATACAGAGTGCATTTTCCGTAGAGCCTGTAGACATTTCCAGCATGCAAATCACTAAAAGCGTAAACCTTAACACTAACAAAAAAGATCCATCTCAAAAATCTGCCGATACAATGGGTATGAAGCATCGTGTAGACCACGGCACATATGTAACCTATGGCAGTATCAATCGTCAGCTTGCATCAAAAACAGGTTTTTCCGACAGTGATGCAGAAATCCTTAAAGCAGCAATGGTACAATTGTTTGAAAATGACGAGTCTTCAGCTCGTCCAGCGGGTAGTATGGAAGTTATAAAGGTCATATGGTGGACTCACGAAAACCGTGTAGAATCCTCGGCAAAGGTACACAGAAGCTTAGTCGTTAATCCTGATGGCTCGTACGAACTTGCTCCATTAGACGGTGTGGAGGTGCAAGAAATAGATGCCGTATGATGACGATGATTTCTTAAATATTTCTGGCATACAGCATTTTACATTTTGCCGCCGTCGTTGGGCGCTAATATTTGTGGAATGCCTTTGGCAGGATAATGTGCTAACCACAGGCGGAACATTAATGCATGAACGTGCACACGATGCCAAAATTACAGAAAAGCGTGGTGACTTGCTTACATCACGTGATATGGCAGTTTTTTCTCGTACTCTTGGCATAACAGGCAAGTGCGATGTGGTGGAGTTTAAGCAAAACGAAAATGGTGTGGAGATATTTGGCAGGGAGGGAAAGTGGCTTCCATGCCCAGTGGAATATAAGCATGGCAAATCGCAGAAAAACGATTCGGACAGATTACAACTTTGCGCCCAGGCTATATGTTTGGAAGAAATGCTTGGTTGCCCGCCAATTGAAACAGCATATTTGTTTTATGGCGAAATAAAAAGACGCGAGGCTGTATCATTGGATAATAGCATGCGTAACAAAGTAGTTGCCACTTTTACAGAAATGCGAGGATATTATAAACGTGGATACACACCAAAAGTAAAGCCCAAAAAGGCATGTGTGTCTTGCTCTATGCACGATGTTTGTTTGCCAAACATACAGGCATCAAGTGTAAAGGGGTATATTGATGAAAAAATTACTTAATACATTTTACGTCACCATTCCAGACTTATATCTTTCACTTGATGGCGAAAATATTGTGATAAAGCAAGATGGCGAAGAGCTTAGGCGGGTACCTTTGCATAACTTAGAGGGTATTGTAACCTTTGGCCGCCAAGGTGCAAGTCCGGCATTAATGCGAAAATGTGTAGATGCGGGCATCTCACTTACGTTCATGACAGAACATGGACGCTTTATGGCTAGTATAGTTGGCGAAGAACGTGGCAATGTACTTTTGCGGCGGCAGCAATATCGCTTTGCAGATGACGAAGAAAAATGTGTAGAAATAGCATCTAACATGTTAGTAGGTAAACTTTACAATAGCCGTTGGGTGCTGGAGCGTACCGTTCGCGATCATGCATTGCGGGTGGATGTGGAAAAAATAAAAAATGTCGCGAAGACCATTGCCAATACTATGCTTTTAGTTAGGCAAGCTAAAACAGCCAGCGAACTTTTTGGGTTGGAAGGGGAAGCCGCAAGCCAGTATTTTTCCGTGTTCGACAAGATGATACTAGCAAATAAGGATGATTTTTTCTTTAGGTCTCGTTCTAGGCGGCCACCATTGGATAATGTAAATGCGTTGCTGTCATTTGTGTACACTCTACTTAGTAATGATGTTTCGGCGGCTCTTTCCGCTGTTGGATTGGATCCTTTTGTTGGCTTTTTGCATAGGGACAGGCCAGGAAGGCGTTCACTTGCGTTAGATGTCATGGAAGAATTGCGCGCACCGCTTGCTGACCGTTTTGTGTTGAAGCTAATAAACATGCGACAGCTTAATGGTAGTGATTTTACACAAAAAGAAAGCGGGGGTGTAATCTTAAATGACGAAGCTCGAAAAACGTTACTTTCTGCATGGCAAGCTCGCAAACAGGAAGCGTTAGAACATCCTTTTTTGAAAGAAAAGATACAATGGGGACTTGTGCCACATGTGCAAGCATTACTTTTAGCGCGTTACATCCGCGGTGACCTGGATGGATATCCGCCGTTTTTGTGGAAGTAGGTGATGTTGCTTGTTGCTATTGATTACTTACGATGTTAATACAGAAACACCGGCAGGACGTAAGAGGCTGCGCCAAGTTGCCAAAACCTGTGTAGATTATGGTCAACGTGTGCAAAATTCTGTTTTTGAGTGCGTTGTAGATGCCTCGCAATTGCTAGTGGTGAAAGATAGGTTGATAAAATTGATAGACACAGAAAAAGATAGCCTGCGGTTTTATATAATTGGAAGCAAGAAGGGGCAAGTTGAGCATTATGGAATTAAGCCATCATTTGATGTTACCAAGCCGCTTATTTTGTAGAAGTTTTAGAAGACTAAACGTGGTGTGGACTGATTGATAGGGTGCGAAATAGAAGCAATCAGTTTTTTGGGGCTGGTTTCGCACTTGAAATTTTTTATAGACGTACAAAGATTGTCGCGTTTTGTGAAGTTATTATGTACTTGTGTTAATTTGAAAATTATGTTTTTGTCGCATTTTGCCAAAACAGCAGAGTGTGCGGATTTAATTGTGGCAATTTTTGCTGTCGCCGCCCGTGTGGGCGGTGTGGATTGAAATGGAAATATAATTTCCGACACGCAGCCCGGGCTGATGTCGCCGCCCGTGTGGGCGGTGTGGATTGAAATGTATTGGTTGAATCATTTTGATACTTTCCATCGTGTCGCCGCCCGTGTGGGCGGTGTGGATTGAAATCAGACAATTCAAAAGAACAACAGGGAAATTGATCGCGTCGCCGCCCGTGTGGGCGGTGTGGATTGAAATTACATATCCATTCATTAAAACACCTACCAACAAAAGTCGCCGCCCGTGTGGGCGGTGTGGATTGAAATGTCGCTATTGATGGATTTAAGCTGCGATTCTACGTCGCCGCCCGTGTGGGCGGTGTGGATTGAAATTCGTAATCTCCATAAAGCATGTGCCTCTCCAACCCGTCGCCGCCCGTGTGGGCGGTGTGGATTGAAATGGTTATTAAAATACCTAAGTTTAAGCGATTTGCGTCGCCGCCCGTGTGGGCGGTGTGGATTGAAATGTATTAGTTTGGCGACATCGTCAGGCTCTGTGAGTCGCCGCCCGTGTGGGCGGTGTGGATTGAAATCTCACTGTCGTTCAAATAAGAAACATTTATATACGTCGCCGCCCGTGTGGGCGGTGTGGATTGAAATATTGATTCCGCATTCTCTGCAGCATTGCGGAACATGTCGCCGCCCGTGTGGGCGGTGTGGATTGAAATCCTATGGTCGATTTCAACATCTCTAATCCGTTTCCGTCGCCGCCCGTGTGGGCGGTGTGGATTGAAATAAGATAGACGATTATGAGAATTTGGAGCCAATTATGTCGCCGCCCGTGTGGGCGGTGTGGATTGAAATGTATAGGTCGGATCATTTTGATACGATGGAAAGTGTCGCCGCCCGTGTGGGCGGTGTGGATTGAAATCTTCTGCCGGTCAGACTTGATATGGATATTCTTGAGTCGCCGCCCGTGTGGGCGGTGTGGATTGAAATAAATTGTTTATCGGAAGTCCATTTATCAGCGGCGTCGCCGCCCGTGTGGGCGGTGTGGATTGAAATCAGTAGAATAAAGTTCAAATAATGGTTCTCCGTGTCGCCGCCCGTGTGGGCGGTGTGGATTGAAATGATAAATATGGTTTGTGGTGGAAATACGAAGTCAGTCGCCGCCCGTGTGGGCGGTGTGGATTGAAATATTAAACATTGTGGCCAATAATGCAATAAGGCCTGTCGCCGCCCGTGTGGGCGGTGTGGATTGAAATTCAATCTCGGCTCCAGCAGCTTTTTTAATTCCGATGTCGCCGCCCGTGTGGGCGGTGTGGATTGAAATTATCCAGCTTACGCCGGAAGAGAGCGCATACAAGTCGCCGCCCGTGTGGGCGGTGTGGATTGAAATATCTATATGAGGTGTGATTCCATCAGAGCCATCTTCGTCGCCGCCCGTGTGGGCGGTGTGGATTGAAATAACCAGCGCGTCAACAACATCCCCGGTCAGGACGGGTCGCCGCCCGTGTGGGCGGTGTGGATTGAAATGCAAATAACCAGACTTCCGACGCGGAATGTTGGGTCGCCGCCCATATGGGTGGTGTGGGTTGAAATACATCTAACACTAATGTTCCACATTCAGTTTCAGTTGCCGCCCATGTGGGCGATGTGGATTGAACTTAAAAAAATGACTCAGTATGATGTTAGGCACATTGTCGCGGTCAAGCAGGTATCGTGGGGTGCTTACTCCTTGGCCGAGAACGTCGTGGGTGCAAGGGATCCGTGAAGTTATTTCCATTATTATCCAGCTTGTTATTTGCATCACTTTTACAATTCTACCAATCTAACAACTACCAGTATTAAAGCCATCCAGCGGAGCATACTATAGCGAAATGAATTTTAAACGGTCCTCGGCAGAGCCGGAAATCACCGAAAACCAACGAACGTCTTAACATGTTTTTGGCGATAAATAAGACCGATTTAAAATCATTTTGCTATACATTTGTAGCAATGAGTTAAAAACATAGTTTTTACTTATCGCTGCAATGGGGGAGGTGAACAACCATGTCATCCAGAAACAGGAAGGCTGTTCCGGAGGCAAAGGCTGCTTTAGACCAGTTTAAATACGAGGTCGCAAACGAAATTGGCGTGCCGTTGTCGAAGGGGTATAATGGTCACTTGACATCTTATCAGAATGGTTCCGTAGGGGGCTATATGGTTAAAAAAATGATCGAGGCACAAGAACGGCTTATGGCCGGGCAATAATGCGGAGATACAATTAATCAGGATTAGTGATAATTAATATAGCCACGCGCATAAAAAAACAGGCTTGTCCTTTAAATAGGATGGGCCTGTTTTTCTGCTGTGATACTTATCTTAATTTGTAATAATGTAGCAAGTACTATTTACCGAACTACCGAACGGCCATCACGCGATAGTAAGGTGACGATTCAAATATCCCGCCGCTGTGACGATAAAACGCTTCGCCCAGCGTATACACTCCACCCGCATCTTCTACCCAAGGAGCATCTCCCATGGGATGCTGAGCGACCATTCGATCCCAATGTATATAGTTTTGATGCCCATTTGCCTCAATAGCACCTATATGCATACCGGGCAAGGGAGTCAAACGTGCCGCCACATTTTTATTCCAATCCCTCATCAGAGGATTAACCGTGAGATCAGCGCAAAAACAGGGCAAACCGGCTTTATGTATAAGCTCCAGCATCAAAAAGGTCATGCTTAAAGTTTTGGCAATAGGTTTTAAAGCAAAGCCCGTATATCCCATATCCATCAGCCGTTTACAATCTTCCACACTATGGGCGCTTTCGTCGGCCACCAGCCGGAGTGGGATGTCTGATACATCATATTCTGTGCCTTCCGGGAAAGGTTCTTCCAGTAAGACGATTTGATCCAATGCGCCTATTTTATCGGCGTGATCTATGAGGCGCATTAGACTGTCTTTACTGTCGTAGCGTCCGTTTGCGTCTAAGTAATAGGGGATTTTACCATCGGCGGTGTACGGAGTTGCGCGATGGCGAAGGATTTCGTGTATTTGGCTTAGGCGGTTCATATCCCATGCCAGCATTTTTTCTTGGTCGTTATCTTGTGCAGGGTCACTGCCGATCTTTATCTTCATAAAAAATAGGCCGTTATCGGCAAGTTGGCTGATTTGTTCTGTACCCAGACCGTATGCAATGAGGGGGATGGAGGCCAGTTTATCATGCCGCTGGTTTAGGGCGGTTTTTGTTGTATCCGGTATTAGATCGTCAAAGCTATTGAAATTCATTTTGGCGCAGTATAGTTGCCATAAGGCCATATCAACCGGTACTAAGGCGTTTAAAACAAAGGTGGTTGTCATATTGGTGATACCGGTTACATGCACTCCGTACTCGTGTACTTGGGGTATTAGCCATTTCATGATTTCGATAGGCTGGCAGATCTCTTGTCCCTGTAGCAATTTAAGGGCGTACTCGGTCATTAGCAGCATAGCGCTGTTTCCGCCGGAAGGGGAAAAGGCGGTAAAAACGTTACTGTCGGACCATAAAACACTTTGTATGCCCAGGCCCAGGCCTTCATTACCTTCGTCATCTTGTATCAACACGGCTATCTGCCATATATTGTTTACGTAGCCGCCTTTAAAGCCAAAGGGGGCCTGAAGCGGTTCGCGTTTAAAGCCTAGGCTGGTGTGCTTAATGATTGGCATAGGTTACCTCCGGTGCCGGACAGATTTTTACTGTGATATAGTGCGTTTTAGCTGAAAACACAATTTAGTTCACTATATTTCATGGGGATGTATCTGTCAACGTGCTTTACGCCACACAGCATACTATTTGACCTGTCCAACCGAATCGAATACAATATCCTTTGAGAAAAACGACAGAAAAAAACGACAGGAAGATGACTATGCGAATACGTAAAAAACCATGGGCTCCCCAAGAGCTGGCCGATAATCCGCGGATTTTACGGGACTCTGCGGCTTATGCCGGTAAGATGACAGAGTATTTTGACAATGATCAACCCATTCATTTAGAAATAGGCTGCGGCAAAGGCCGTTTTATTGCTCAAACGGCGGCTCAAAACCCTCATATCAATCATATTGCCGTGGAGCGGGAAGATATAGTGCTTGCTGTGGCTGCACGGCTTTCTCGTGAAATAGAGGCTTCTTTGGTATTTTTGTTATTAGATGCCCAGGAGCTGCCCGAGTATTTTAAGCCCGGGCAAATAAGCCGGTTATATATTAACTTTTGTGACCCTTGGCCCCGTAAGAAGAAATGGGCGAAACGGCGATTGACTCATGTGAATTTTTTGGCTATGTATGAGGCTTTAGAGATTCCCGAGATTTTTTTTAAGACGGATAATCGGATATTATTTGAGTTTTCGATTAACCAGTTTTCTGAACGGGGCTGGATTATGCGTAATGTATCCTTGGATCTCCATAACAGCGGGATAGAGGATAATATTATGACAGAATACGAAGAAAAATTTTCTGCTCATGGGCCTATTTATCGGATGGAGGCCTATAACCCTAATTTTAAGGATGGCAACGTTAAATAATTTCAAATGCGCGCGCAGTAGGCCCTTGTTTAATTGTATTTTTATCTGTAATTTACCCCGCATAATTGCGGGGTTTTTTTCGTATGCTAGTAAAGGTAGTCCCAACTTAATCAGCATTATAGTGATTTCGAATTAATTCACTATAAAAGGAGCCATGTCTATGATAGAAATAGCCGGAATTTCAGAAATCCCTCAAGATCATCCCCACAACCCGCCCGATGCTCCCACTCCCATGCCACAGCCACCGGAAGAAGGCCCTGCGGGTCCCGCATTTCCCATGCCGGAACGGCCCAAAAATCCGCGGGGGGAGATACAATTTTTGACGATCATCGGCCAAATCGAGGGTCATATGATATTGCCCCCGAATACAAAAACCACCAAGTACGAGCATGTGATCCCTCAACTGGTAATGACTGCGGAAAATCAGGACATTGACGGGCTGCTCATTCTCTTAAACACCGTAGGCGGAGATGTGGAGGCGGGGCTTGCGATTGCGGAGCTGATTGCCCATTTAGGGAAGCCTACGGTGTCTTTGGTGCTTGGGGGCGGTCATTCGATCGGTGTGCCTTTGGCTGTGTCGGCTAAGCATTCTTTTATTGCGCCAACGGCTACGATGACAATACATCCGGTGCGTATGAATGGGACGGTGGTAGGGACTCCCCAGACCTATGATTATTTTAATAAAATGCAGGGCCGAGTTATGGATTTTATCGTCCACCATTCCCATGTAAAGCATGAGCGATTGATGGAATTGATGATGGATACGGAAAAATTGATGCTGGATGTGGGTACCATCCTAACCGGTGCCGAAGCAGTAGAAGAAGGGATCATAGATGAAGTAGGGGGGCTTTATGAAGCGATGGAGAAGTTGTATGGCCTGATTGAAAAGGAACGGGCTAAGGACAGTAAGTTATAACGAAATGGGTTTTAAATGGCTCTCAACAGAGTCGAAAATCGCCTGGATAATAAGATGAGATCAATTTAAAATCATTTCGCCGTAAAAATAAAGCGCCATAGCAGGCTCCCTTAATCTGCTATGGCGCTTTTTGAAATTGATACAGCATTTTGGCTGAAGTTGCTGTATAATGTGATGGAAATTATACATAGGATGGTGAAACACCATAATAATCGGAGCGTTAATAAACGCCGCTGCCATTTTACTTGGAGGCGGCGTCGGGCTTTTATTTAAAGGCAAAATTTCAAGCAAGCTTTCTGAAAGTATTACCCGGGCTATGGGTTTATGTATTTGTGTCATCGGAGTTGCCGGGGCTCTTGAAGGTGACTTGATACTTCTTGTTGTCTGTTTAATGCTTGGGACTCTCACGGGAGAATTTTTGGATATCGACGGAAAGCTAAACATATTTGGATTATATCTGCAAAAGAAATTAACTCGGGAAGACAGTGGATCCAAATTTGCGGAAGGCTTTGTGACGGCCACATTACTGTTTTGCGTGGGTGCCATGGCTGTTGTCGGCTCCATTGAAGGGGGCCTTCGCAACGATTACAGTATCATCGTAACAAAATCCATTATAGATGGTGCGGTCGCAATGGTTTTTGCGTCCTACCTGGGCTTCGGCGTCTTGTTTTCGGCATTTGCCGTGCTCATATATCAAGGTATTATAGAATTTTTTGCAGGACATCTTCAAGACGTTCTCACAGCAAGTTTGATCACACAGATTTCTGCGGCCAGAG
>Ga0123355_10007404_pt1 | contig 16441 bp, 11 predicted proteins | sample TergutEmb28metaG_3_FD_89872 | JGI IMG/M metagenome (GOLD analysis project Ga0123355, IMG submission 89872) | Embiratermes neotenicus P1 segment gut microbial communities from Petit-Saut dam, French Guiana - Emb289 P1 | ecosystem: Host-associated > Arthropoda: Insects > Digestive system > Gut ...
CCGCGAACCCTCGATAAAAATTCCCACATATGTGCGAGCTTCGCCCCCCCCCCCCCCCCCCCCCCCCCAAAGAAAAAAACGGAGGCAAAATTACAAGTCACTTTATGTATTTCCTCACACAACTAATCACATTACAATAGCACACACTATAGGCACTGTACTGTCAGATCCATATAAATTCCCTACTGTGATAACAAAAGACCAACCAAACATTGTACTGTAACTCAATTCTACACACGAAATAAAACATTACAAATAAAAAGATGGTGTTTAAAGTCTACACTACATATTAAAGATAGAAAATCTGACAAGTTATGACAAAATTCCATGATGGAACTGCAATGTACAAGGTTGCATACTTATCTCTTATGCTGGGGTACTGTGCCTACCACACAAGAGAGTCTTTGTTCTTGTCTGGCTTGCAACTATTACCCATACTAAAAATATACATCAGTTGTACTGGAAATGTATAGTGGAATACAATACATAAAATAATACATATATCACACTCTCAAGATCCAATCAATGAATACAATCTGCACACATACTGTTATCAAATTACTACCATTGCATTAATGTTATTTTACCACAAATCATTCTTGTGACACTTGTAAAGAGAAAACAGTTTCCCTTGTTCACCATCGTCATTCCTCTTCAATACAACAAACTGTAATACAGTAGCCTGTACTTGTTGTTTGTAAGCAGTATCTGTAATCAAAATAATTTAATATTCATCATACTCATAACCACCATAATAATCTTCATCTTGTCTGTGACGATTCAACATCTGTGCCAAAGACATCTCATCATTTTGTTCATGATCCACTTCAGGCTCATCATCAAATTCATCAGCATCATCTACAACAAAAGTACAAAAATCGCAATGAAATAAATTGAATGACTCCTTAAAAGTATTCATACATTACAATCGCTCTTCCAACAATATGGCGTAATAATTCACAGGATGAACCTCAATGCTTTCTGGATTTATTATTCATGAAAAGCTGTGATGGCCATTCAGTCAGCAGTTCCAACAATTTCTTCATAGTACACTGTTAAAAGGTGTGTTATTCTGTAGAAACTGCAAGAAATGAAGCTACTGACTCTGAGCAGATAATTGGTACTCAACAATTCAAACCCTGTTCAAACCAGATCACCATTACCACTGCATTCCATCCTAAGGCAGTTCATTACAGTTCATATCTTCACACTCTACTTCATTACATCCTGTTAAACATGATTATGTAACCAAGATTTTTATGCATCTCATGCTGTCAATTTTTTTACATGTCCTGCCCTCATATACTTCACTGCACTAACAATATGAAGTAAGAAACACAAACTATGAATCTGATGTGTGGTTGACCATGCTTCATAGTTTGTTGTGGAATAAGAAACCAACTAGATGTCACTTAGTATTATATTTATTTCTCCTTTATAAGTTGCTCTTTATAAGTTGCTCAACATGTTTCGGACCACCCTGTGCCCATCTTCAGGAGCTGACGACTTAGTGGTATTTTTTCACGTGTGGTGTAGTGCCGTGGCTGTGTAGGCAGTCAGATCCGGTTGGCTGATTTTGTGTCCATTGGGAAGTACATAGCACATTCAGATCTGGTTGGCTGATTTTGTGTCCATTGGGAAGTACATAGCACATTGTGCTACGTACTTCCTAATGGACACACAATCAGCCAACCGGATCTGACTGCCTACACAGCCACGGCACTACACCACACGTGAAAAAAATACCACTAAGTTGTCAGCTCCTGAAGATGGGCACAGGGTGGCCTTAAACATGTTGAGCAACTTATAAAGAGCAACTTATAAAGGAGAAATAAATATAATACTAAGTGACATATAGTTGGTTTCTTATTCCACAACAAACTATGAAGTTCCTTACACACTATTGTCAATTTCCCCATTCTTTAATTTCTCTTACTGATAGCTTTAAATATTCTCCTCTGAATTCTATTTTCAAATGCCTTCGGATTATATTTTGTACTTCAAATAAATTAATTATTAGCTTCCCTTAAATTTTTTAAAACTGCTTATTGTAGTACAAAATTCTAACAATCAAAATACATTCTACAGCCCTTGTGGGCCAAATGCATCATCATCTCTAGTGCTGTGGATATGTAACTGGAGCAAGTTATGTTATGGAATAAGTCTTTTACAGAATTTATGTAGACCTGACTTCATAACAGTCATTGCTGTAAATTAATATTTAATTTTTGTCAATACCATTGTCATTGGTTGCTTTTCATATACTCATATCCAATTAATTGAGCTCTTCTATAATATGATTATCCATGTGTTAGCCCCACACCATTAAGATTATGGGAGTGGTAACATAAAGCATTACACATTCTTAGCCCTGGCACTAAGTGGAGGTAAGTGGTTAGCTGCATGGCTGTTGTTTGCTAAAGAAAGAAGCCCCTCATACTCTGTCTAGAAGAGGCAGGATGAACACTGAGCCATTTTTGGCACTTCCTCCACACTTGTAAAGTGTCTGAGACTCAGTAATGGTTACTAAGTTACTTCCTATTGCACTGAGGCAATTTAAAATGTTGTTAGGAATATGGGGCACAAAGCTTCCCCCTACTGCCTGCTACCACATATTGATCCAGCCCAGTCGTTGCTCAAGGGCAATTAAAACGTGGGAATACTTACTTCAGGCCAGCCTTCTCCCTCACCACAGCACCACAGACTGACAACCCTTCCTGTGACTCACCTTCCAACTATACATACACACCTTTTCAATGATGGGGTCAAAATGTCTTACACAAGGAATATTCACGTTTGATGAAGCACTGGCTTGAATGCTTCTCCCTGATCTTGTCTTCATTTTTATTTAATGAAACAAACTGTCAGTGTGTTTATACTATAAAGATATCAAATCATAAGCAATGATCATTCCTCTGTCCAACTCATCTAGCACCTCCAGTTTTGCTAACACAGACACTCATTTCCTTACTTTTCATCCTTGGATTCATCAGCACATACATCACCCTTTCCAGACACTTAAAACATGAGGGGGACAATTAGTTAAAAAACCGTGAAAAGTGGAGTCAAGGTACATTCCATACCACACATTATCTAGATAGCCACAGAGTGAAAGATGTAAGCACATGTGGCCTCCTGTGTATTACTTTGTGCACCTAAGCAGGCGCAAGTGCCAATGAGTGAGGAGCCTACAGTGCGATGCACCAACAACTGCCACAGTAATTCCGCCACAAATAAGTGAAACAAAATGCATTAACCTATGACTGACGAGAGTCTGCTGCATTACTAGATTTACAAAATCTTACACAGATGCATCATTCACTGTGTACTTGTATATGAATACAGTTTTTCGATAATGACCGACACAGTACAAAACAGTTAAAAGGAACAAACTTGAGTTTAATATTCCTACTACATATTATGGCCAGGCTGGACAATTGTCCAGCAGAATACAAGGAATACAATGAGACTGGCAATATGGGGACTCCTATATAAATTCTGACAATACATTTATGCACAATTGTACTGTAATAGGTAAGGTGACTGAAGATAAGTGTCTTTTAATGTAACACTTGCGTAATTTCTACTTTGTGATGATTGTCACACCTGACCAGAAGATGTAACAGGAATGTTAAACTCAAATTTGTTTTGCCTGACATACTGCAAGTGTTGGTCTTTACTGAAGAATTATAATTATCCAAACTCAGAAAACTAAGAAAATGGACAATGTCCAGGAACCTAGGAATACTAAATACGAACATTTCCTTCAGTATAACCAGAGATACTGTATTACATATTTATGAAGAGACAAGCTGAAATTGGCATATACATTTAATGCAAGAATGTGACTATTTCACTCTTGCATATTGTTTAAAGTGCAAACTCACCAGTGCTTGTAACTGTAACTGCAAGTAAAGAGATACATTGGGTTTTCAGAATAATGAACAGTGAGTATTCACCTAGTTCAGGTTCAGGCGGCAGCTCTGTTGTTTCTGGCACTACTGGCTGAACCTCTTCTACTGTTGTGGCACCTGCAGGAGAACCCTGGCCTGCTGCAACCCTGTTTTTACGGGTCACACTGTCAGTCCTAGGTGTAGCTCGGATTGTCTTTGATTTTGTTATGGAAATATCCAGTCTGTCCAGTGCCATATCACCTGTTCTTCTGGAGAGTACAATGAAAGAAAAAGCAATGAATGTACAGAGAATTTTAGTCCAATTCATAATTTACATCATCGTTTACTATGCCAGTCAGCAAATAAATTACAATATTTCATTAAGCAGGAAGTTATTAGAGTGCCAATATGAAAAAATATCTTAATGTTATTCATGTCCATGCATTAATAAACAATTCATATGATAAAACCAACAAATGCACTAATGTTACAGTTACACTTTAACACACAATTTGTCATGGCTCTGACATGTTTCAGTCTACCTTGAGCATCTTCAGGGAGTCACTACATCAGTCAAGCATTTATAGAAACATAGGTAAAGGTAAAGTGATCCCGTTATAGGCCCAGTGTGTCCCACTCTTCCATGACCACAGCACTAGAAGGGGTGAGTGGTCAGCAGCACGCCCTGGCCGTACTTTACCCCCGGGAAAGACCCAGTACCCATTTGACAGGAGGCTGGGTGGGCCCCAGGGCCGGTCTGGACAGGCAGAAAATCTCGTCCCCACCGGGATTCGATCCCTGACCGTCCAGCCCGTAGTCAGTCACTATACCGACTGAGCTACCCAGCCCACTTATAAAAACATAGATGGAGTATTAAATACATTAAAATTTGTGCATAAAATGTCTGTAGATTTTAGCAGTGGAAAAATGCCCCATAAGAAGCGGAGGTTATAGTTTTATAGGTTCTTACAATTGTTCATGTCAGGAGGACATCAAGTTTACCTGTTGGTAGCCAAAACATGACATCCTCCTGAAAGGAAACGTACAAACCAGTGAAACTACAACCCCCACAACTTACAGAACAGTTCTCGACTGCTACAAACGAATTTTATAATACCTGCAAACATTTTATGCACAAATTTTAATGTATTTAACAATCCACCTATGTTTGATGTGTGGCTGACTGATGTTCAGTAACTCCCTGAAGGTGCTCTAGATAGATCAAAATATGCCAGTTTTATGGCAAATTGTGTGTAAAAATATAATTTTAACATTAGTGCATTTGTTGATTTTGTTGTGTGAAATGAAAAAAATACGTTTTGCCATACAAGTAACTTCAAGAAAAGCATATTTTATAATTTTTCGTGTTCTTGTTTCTTCAGTACATATTTATACATCTGGTCTACCCTTTATTTAATCTAAGAGCACACTTGCAGGTCTGTAACGGAATCTTGCCACTGTGTGTGAGAATGGGGGTCCTTTAAGCACCTCTACATCAATGGATATATTTTCAGGAAACAGAATGACATCCTGCCAATAGATGTTTCACCACTGTAATATTTTTTAGTTTCCTGTCATAAATATGAGCAGTGGCACAGATCTCTTGAGTTGGGTTCAAACCAGTATATTAAATGTGGGGTCCTGGAATTGTGTGTCACAACCAATATCACACACACACACACGCACACACGCGCACACGCGCGCACGCACGCACGCAGACACACACACAAAAAGGCAAATTATTTAACATACAGGAATGTCAAAGCAACAACAAAAATCTCTATCTAGCTTCATTTTTTATGACTATAACTAATGAAACATTTCAGATAGGAATATGAAACATTCATAAATACATGTACAGGGTGGCGCAAAAAGAATGCACGTTTTTTATATCTGCCTGCGATTTCTTTCTTTGGGGTTACCTCAAATCAAAATTCTACATTCGAAAACCTCGTACAGTCGACGATCTGAAAGTTTCCATTCACGAAGAAATTGCAACTGTGCCACAAGAAATGTTAGTAAATGTGATGCAGAATATTGAGGAGAGGCTCTGGACATGTGTACGGCAAGAAGGACTCCATCTTTCCAATATAATTTTCCGTAATTGAGTAATCAATGTAAGTAATCAAAACTGCATTTATTACAGGTTGTTTTGGTGTTAACATAATTTTTTTATATTGAAAATTAAAAAAATTACAATTATTTGAAAAAAAAATGCATTCTTTTTGTGCCACTGTGTATAAAATTTTGTACGAACCATCCCCCATAATTTAAAGATTAAAAACCCAAAGCAGAAGCAATAATTTTAAGTTGCCTGGCACATCTCAAGTAAAGGGCACATTAACTGCTGGGCATCAATGCACAAAAACATCAGTAAATAATTACACTGGTCAACACACAAAATGTATCCGTAACCAAAATAGTTGACCCTGCTTCAATTCAACGTGCTGAAACCAAATATGGCCTTAGAATTCAATTCTTGGCTCTAGATTTCATGATACATGACGTGTGGCTTAAAGGGTAACATAGTTACTTGGGAAGGGATACATGTGTCAGCACTGCGCTCCCAGATGATGAGTAATGATTTCTGTGTATCGTAAAAGGCACGAAGATATAGTTCATTTCTTTAAAATGGAAAGGGGCCTTGTTGCTTGCACTGATATTGATGGCCTGATGCAAACACTCAATATTAATCACAGTCCTCTGGACTGGCGACTCTTTATAGACTCGTCTAAGTTGAATCTCAAAGCCGTTCTCCTTCACAATGGCAACTCCCTACCTTCTATTCCTGTTGGTCATTCAGTGCATAATAAGGAGTCGTATGAGAACATGAAGATTCTGATGGAAGCCATTAATTACAATAAATCAAATGACAAATCTGTGGTGACCTAAAAGTGATTGCCTTACTACTTGGACTACAACAAGGATTCACAAAATATTGCTGCTTCATTTGTGAATGGGACAGCAGAGCTCAGTCCCTTCATTACTCAAGAAAGGATTGGCCTGCCAAAAAATCTCTGGAACCAGGAATCATGAATGTGGAAAATCAACCATTAGTGGAACCCAGTAAAATTTTGTTGTCATCCACGCATTAAAATTTGGTCTCATGAAAAATTCTGTAAAGGCCTTGAACCAAAAAGAAGCTGCCTTTACTTACTTGCGAGCAAAGTTCCCCAGACTACGTGAGGCAAAATTGAAAGAAGGTGTTTTCATTGGTCCATAAATACAAGACCTTATCAAGGACGAATACTTCAACACTCACCATAAAGGCGATGAAAAGGCGGCTTGGGACAGTTTTAAATTTGTAGTAAAAGGATTTTTGGGAAACAGAAGGGCTCAAAACTATGAGGAGCTTGTAAACAACCTTCTACAGAGGTATCAGAAATTAGGCTGCAATATGTCACTAAAAATACACTTCCTTCATTTGCATTTGGATTTTTTCCCAGAGAACTGTGGTGAAGTGAGTAATGAACATGGAGAATGTTTCCATCAACACCTTTCTTCAATGGAGAAGAGATATCAAGGGAAATGGAACTGCGCTATGCTCGCCAACTATTGCTGGACTTTGGCAAGGGATGCTGCTACCATGGAATACAAGCGACAGGCAAAATGGGGAGGGGGGGAAAAAAAAAGAAGAAAAAAAATTTTGTTTGTGTTAAATAATGAACTTAAATGAACAAGACTGTGCAGATGTTCAATTTACGTTGTAAATATTATCTCTAAACAGAATAAGTCTACTAAACACATTCTTTTCCAATGAATAGTATTTAGTTTTTTATTTAAACTACCCTTCCATATAATATTTCAACCTATTTCGTAAAATATCATAGTGTAGCGTAATTTTAAAACTAGAGCCAAGTAATCTTTTTTATGTCCCTTTTCTAACTTCACAGATGCAAACAAATAAATTAATAACATATTCATCACAGACACAAATATGTTTTTGAAATTTGTTGTCCAGAACTTTATTTTCTTGACAATTATCAATGTTCCTACTTGCCTCTCTATACAGGTGCTAGAATTTAAGAAAATAAAGTTCTCTCCAGAATTTTTTTCCATAGGTTAAATAGAGATAATTAGTTTACACAATTCTGCAAACCCTGGCACTTACAATACCACAATTGGAGAACTCTGGAAGCTATGAAGTTTAATGGATTATCTGCAGCAACAAAGTGATACCCTTGTTAATGATGAGCTTGTACTACCCACACTTAGAACAGAAGTAGGGCAGGAAGAAGCCAGCCTTGGAAACAAACATCTGTGACCATTTACTCTTAAGTGCACAAATTTTTATCTATATTTACTTTTGTACTGCATATGTTGTACTTCCAGGTCAATTAAAAGGGATTCTTTTGAGTCAAAACATGATTATCTTATGTTGTTATCTTAAATAAAGTTAACAACACAAGACAGTTGGGCCTTGACTCAAAAGAACCCCTTTTAATTGTAAATATAACACAATGGGGATGATGCACCTAAAGATTCCAGGTCAATGACAAAATGGCCAGATAAATGTAAGCTGAAAGGACTATTTCAAAAGAATAATTAAGTGATTTTCAGGCTTAAATTCTGAATGGACACTGGGTCTTTCCAGATCCTCTGTTTACTCCTTGCTTTTAATTACTGACGTTACTTATCCCCTCTGTTACCACAGATAATTCAGAGTGCACTGTAATGTGCAAGTATCCATAAAAATAAACCAGACATACCTTCTTTCTGGAGAACCAAATAAGGAAATATTCTCAGGTCGTCTGGTTAAAACTGTAACACTTTCACTGGTCTGCTTGTTGGGTGTCTGAGGAGTGTCCAGTGATTGAACATTTAAACTTTTCAATACATCATAGTTTATCTTGGATGAAATTTTCTTCTCCTGAAGCATCTTTGCTATTGCTTCACCCGCTGAGTTAGCAGTGCTGTTGTTCTTAGTCTTTCTTGAACATTGTCTTCTTTTTTTCTTCTCTGGCTTCCCTTCCTCCTTTTCTTTTGCTAATCTTTCTTCTTTCTCTGTGAAAACAATTCTTTAATACACAACAATGAAAGATGAAACAGAGAGATTATGGGGTTGTGACAATGTTAAATGACTTACAGAAGTAATCTTCTCTCTTTGGACTTTGACCATTGTCTAATTTTCAATAGAGTACTAAGTTCTGGAAGACAACTTTGCTTCCATCTTCAGGTAAGGGAAAGCACCTCATCTGGTGGACCCCTCAGATCTATTATCAGTCACCACCCTCCTTCTAAGGGGTCCACCAGATTAAGTGCTTTCCCTTACCTGAAGATGGTAGCATAGATGGCTTCCAGAATGCACTGCTCCATTAAAAATTAGACAAAAGACAATGTCCAAAGAAAGAAGATTCCTTCAGTAAGAATGGTTATAGGGTTCTACAGTTTAACAAGATCTTTAGAAGACTTTGAGTACTGTTAATGTACTTTTGTTTCAGAACCTAATCACTAACTGGCATAAATTTCAATCCAAAAATGTGTATATATAATTAAAATACCACATTACTTGGTAATTTTGAACATAAACATATTTTAAGAACTCTACTATCATTCCATGACCACAGGTGATCTATCAATGATTACAAATATATGTCTTTGTTCTGTTCCCTCTTACACTGTAAAAGAATGTTACAATCAAACAAATCAGGATACCAAACACACACTCACACAATTAGCATAATTAATAATTTATGAAAATTCTTGTTAGCCTCACCATAGAAACTGAAACTTTTGAGGGAAAGTATACATCACACATTTTTAGTGGACTTTTCTTTATGTGTATTTATGTACTCTCATGGTTATATTAAGAAATGATTCAGTAAATATGTAGCAATTCATAAACATTTTGCATGAAATCATTATTACAAGATACAACATACCAGCACTGGCATTAATGCTTGTTAGACAAAGCATAATTTTGGTAAATACTGCATTTACCTGAATAAATGACAAGAACCTTTTTCATAATTCATCATCTGAAAAACTAGGAGTAACTTTATAATTGCATACAAAGTGAAATAACTTCTGTTTAGGTACTTTCCTGAAAATTGATAATTGTAAAAATGGTTTGTTCACCTTATATTCAGGCACATATAATAGTACATTTTGACCACCAGATACCTGTAATATGTTTACCAAACAGCTGTCATTAAAATTATGCAAAACAGTTACATGTATCATACCTCACGGCTCCACATAAACTTGGTTCATTAATGTCAATTCTAATTTCAGCATAAATGTTCTATGATTTAAAGTTCCAATAACTGGTACAAAACCAATGTTTATAAATTTATAATGTAATGTTGTCATCACTGTCCTGGACAGAGTATACCTTTCTGTTCCTTGAGGAAGGCAGCATTGATTTTCATCCACAAAGAGTCTTTGTACTGGGCTTCCTGTTCAGACATGATGTAAGAATCAATCTCATCATCGTCAATCCCAATGAGATCAATTTCACCATTTCCATCTTCAATGGATTCAGATTGGGGTTGTATGGAAGAACAATCATCCAATGAGTTTGCCAAACCCATGCTGGCAATGTCTGGCCCTGTTGTAAACAGAAAAGGTAAAAGTGAAATGAAACACAAAAGATTATTGTGCATTCCACAAGTCAAGTCACCTTCTCCAAAGCAGCAGGAAAAACCTTGTCCTATCCAGTGTGCTGAGTGTTTATCCACACTCAGTCATGATAACTAAATCAATGACTACATTAAAATAACCACAAAAGAGTGCTGTTATTTTACTCATGAAGAGCAACGGAATGAATCACCAGATTTCAACCAAATTATGGCAGAAGTGAGCCACTGAGAAAGTATAATTATATTTTGATCCCTGAACTTATTATTTATATTCGAAGTTAAGAAAAGCTGCCCCAGGGCTGGAAGAAAAGTCTATTGTTGTCCTTATTTGTATCAACACTGATTAAAGTGACTGTAGTTATTATTAGGGCATATTACTGTTATGAACTACACACAAAACTTTAACATTATTTCAAGGATTAGTCCACATGTAGATGAAATTACTGGTGATCATCTGTGTGGAGTCTGACATGTAAAGCAAACTAATGATGAGATTATTACGAACAAAAACCAACTAAATGCACTCTTATCAAAATTTTAATTTCATAAAAGGTCTTCTACATGTTTTGGGCCTTGAAGGTTCATCACCAGGAAGTCAGATGTAGAATGCAAGCATTATGGCATAATGTTATGTCAAAGTATACATGGTACTGCGATGAATCGTCAATGTATATATTGATGATTTACTGCAGTACCATGTACAAGATAGTTCAAATATGACCAGGACTGATTTGTGTGTAAATAAGCCGCAGTCAGTCCCGGTCATATTTGAACCACCTTGTATATGGAAGTCAGTTGTATAACACAAGCAGTGTGACATAATGTTATGTCCAAGTATATATGGTGCTGCTGTGATCTGTCAATATATACAATGATGATTCACCACAGTACCATACATGCTTTGACATAACATTACACCATAATGCTTGCATTCTACATCTGACTTTCTCATGATGGACCTTCATGGCCTGGACCATATAGAAGAGCTTTTATAAAATTATTCCATAACAAGAATGCATTTACTTGGTTTTATTTGTAATAATGGTATTACAATGCACAGTATAAACAATGTAAAATAATGATGAGATATTTTCAATTCATAAGAACTGTTACAAAATGGCAATGTCAGTTTCTAAGATTCTGTAGCACTCGTGATAATGAAAGAAGGAACACGGGCCATTGGTGGAATGATACTGAAAGGGAAATAGTGAAATACCTGGAGCGAAACCTATCCCAGTGCAACGTTTTCCACCACAAATCCCACATGGTCTGGCCTGGGAATGAATCTGGACCTCCATGGTGGGAGGATGACAACTAACTGCCTAAATCATGACAGCCTGGTACCAAAGAAGAAATCTGAACACAATCCAAGAGCACACATGCTATTTATAAACATCCACAAAGCCTATGATTTGGTTAAAAGGGAAGATTTGCACATTATTCTCCTTCAATCCAGTTCACGCATGGAACTAGTCAGGCTATACAAGATGTGTTGAACTGAAACCTACAGTAAAGTCCATATACATTAATATGTGTGTGTGATACAGTTCCCATTCAGAGTGGTTTGAAAGAAGGAGCTTCTTTATTGCCATTGCTTTTAATCTTCCCTTAGAATAGACCATTAGTAAGGTCCATGAACACCAGGACAGAGTGAAACTGTATGGGACACACCAGTGTCTGGTTTATGCCAATGTCAATTTATTGGGCAAAAACATAAATACTGATGTGGATGTACTGGAGGTATTCATGGTCTACACCGAAAAATCCCACCTGTTCGTCCATATTAGCAACAGATCAAATAATTTTTAGTAGCTGTTTTACACAACAACAATTAATGTACTCCCTGATGATGGACCATTAAACTCCTACCTGACAGACATGTAGGAGTTTAATGTTTTTAAAAACAGTATTGTGAATTAAATGACAGCTGTGTGCATTTGTTGGTTACAATTGTAGAAACTGAATTATAATGCATGGACTGGACCATATAAAAAACAAGATCTCTGTATCCCCAAAAATGGGCCAGCACACGTCACCACCAATTTCGCTGAGAGAAGTTCTTGAAGCTACAGGTTTACAAAGAGGCATGGAATGTGCAACAAGAGACAGTAGTGAAGTCTTACAAGAAATGTGGTATCAGCAAAGCCCGTCACGGTACTCATGACATATTCTTTGAAGAAAGTGAAAGTTCTGACAATAGCAACAGCAGTGATGAATGTGATGGTAAATGACGATTTTAGGGATTATATAACCAACATGAACTTCATACAACAATGATAGTTTGTTTAGTACGTACTTGTGAATTTAAGCTTAAAATGTGAATAAAACTCTTGTCCCTCTAAATTTGTCTTTTAAAATCTTGGTGCATGTTATGGTCCAGGAAATACAGTACTTAATATCTCAATACAGAGTTACCTACAAATATTTTTCCATACTTTCAACCCTACTCTGTGAAAGGTGTTAGTGGATATAAATTGCTGCTCACCCAATCCTGTAGAAAAAGAATCACTGTGATCATCCACTGTGTTATTTTTTTCACCATGTTCAGAATTTTTTGGAGCTGGATCATTCGCAATGCAACCCTGGATAATTCCAAATGTTGACTGAGCAATGAAACGATCTGCATCTTGGCTTTCATGGTCAGAATCTGTGTCACGTTCTGTAATAACAGCATCATGGAGAAGCAAAGTTAGGATTTCGATTAAACAGTTCTTATTTTAAGTTAGCAACACCATCAATTAATAAGACTACACGGCTCTAATGATAGACAAATAAATACAAGTGTGGAATAATGGTTGAGTGATGCTGACACAGGAAAATCAAATCACTTGGAGAAAAAGCCATTCCAGTGCCAACATGTCCACCACAACTCCCACATGCACTGAGGGACTGAACCTGTTCTCCTACACTGTGGAGTCAGTGTCTAACTGCCTGAACTCTGGCCTGGCCATTTCAGTAGTTTACACCAATTATTCCCTACACACTCTCACATACCAACAATCCTGTTAACATAAGTGTTTGTCTGTTCACTACCAAACCTTTATTTTCAAACTAAATAATGTCACAAAAGGTATGCTGTCCCAGAAATTTCAGGGACAGTAACCATACTACTCTCACCATTACAGCCTCTGATATTATAAGAAGATGCCAGTACAACTGGATATCTTATATTAAATGAGATATCCACAAGAATGTTGTGGCACAGTGATGGGCATTTGTACATCCAACCTGATTCACAGTCATGTTCAACTGTTATGCACAGGAATGAGTGGAGTTAAACCTCTACTCCCCTGTACATCTTCATGGCGTGAAGAACGACAACTTCATCTTTGCATCTACCTCTGCCTTTACCTTACAAGAGTTAAAAATTATCTCTTCACTCTCCTCTCCCAACTCAATGCACACCTAACCTCAAATAATTACTAGACAGCCTCAGAAGCAGGTAGGAACAAGAATTTCAGCCAAATAAGCTATGAAACTCATCAGTTAGAGTAATCCCAATGAATACTTCTGAATAACATTTAACTGCTGCCCATGATGTTAAATAATAAAGTTCACGGACTTTGTAGAAATCTTTCAAAAGCCATTAACTTTATTGTTCTCACAGACATTTCAAGACAATTTTCTTCAGAGATGTGATGCTGCATGTTTTGGCAGTTTAATATCAATGCTTTGGAGGAACTTTCTGCCTCCAGCTTCAGAATATAGTCTTAGTAGGTGCCGCTTTTGCAATCCCTAGCAACTGACTGGCTTTTCCTCCTCTCTTAACCTTCTTGCCCCCTCCTCATTTCTCTGACGTCAGTTAAACACAAAGTGGTTAGTACCTGAATGGGTCACTGCCTGACAGCACCACATGTTACTAGCTTACAACTTCCCCTGAATTCAGCATAATTACCCTTTTTCAGGTCCAAGTGAATTGATCTTCCACAACTTTTCTTTTTTTTACCATCTATGTCACTTCTCTTTTTTCATGTTTTCATTTGATATCTTGGCTGGACACTGGTTCTTGTCTCTTGCAGTTAGAAAATGATGGGACTGTTCAGTGCCGATAAATGACTCTTTGAAAGTGAATACCAGCCTTATGCTGTAGCACACCAACATTCTACATAGTTGCCCTTTGATGGCCACTATGGACCGATTCAAGGCATTTCTTTCCAGCATTATAGTTTGTAACACATATGCACTTGCGTTCTGGTCGTCACAGTATTCAGCTACTGACCTGCTGGGTACTCTATACCTTGATGCACCTACTGAAACTATGCATCAACCTATCTAGCTCCTCTATTCACATTTCCTGAAAATAATTTTTTGTCCATTTTTTCCTCCTCAAATACATTCTTCTCTCCTTCTTCCTTTGTTGTGCCCTCCCTATCCCGGCCCTCCCATTTGCCACTGGTTCACTTGCAGTGTTATTTTCTGTCCTTCTGTCCCTAAATCTCTATCCTGATTTCCCATGAATGTTCATCTGCAACCCTGAAGACACAGGCAGTAGGCTCCTTGAAAAAAGTCTGTAAATTTCTGCCAGAGTGCAGAGTGTCACATCCCAGGAGACAGAATTCCTCTTAACGGCACTTTCAGAATTGGAATGATGTCAGTCAACAAACTACTATCTTTGCAACGGTAAAGCATGTGGATACAACAACCACAGAGGAATGAACTGGTAAGATTTCAAAACTTCTGTCACACAGTACAACTAAACTAGACGACAGCCAGCTCTCACACTCACATGCAAATTCAAAAACTTACATTAGAACGGTTCTGGTTTACTCTACTAAAAACACTTCCACATTTGGTGAAGACGGCACTTCAAATTCTTACACCATTTGCCAGCACCTACCAAAGTGAAGTGGGCTTTTCATCACTTATTCATACTAAAACAAAGGCCAGGAACTGCCTAAATGTGACTGACAATATTTGTGTGGCTCTTTCAAAAAAAGAAACATAAAGAAAATAAATGAAAATAAGCAGGAGCAGATGGGTCCCCAGAAGTTCTTTTTTAATTTATCAGAATTAGGAAGTTATTCGTGTTTTTTTAAATCTGTGAATATAATGTTATGTCATGTAACAAATTAAATCCAATTATATTACTATGTAACTTAATCAATTAAATTTTTTTCTTGTAAATCCCTAACATAGTACTAGTATTTTTACACTGATGAATGGACACAGGTGAGTTTTCTTAGTTAATCACTCAAGTGTACCTAAGTCAGGCACATGCTTCAATAAAAAACAGAACGGTTTTTACGGGATGTGTGACAGCACACTTTTCGGGCAGCGGAAAATGTTAAGATTCACTGCACTATAACGACAGTCATGTGCAATTCTGTGTTGTATCCCATTAGAGAACATATCATGGATGTTGCTCTCTGAAGGGGGCGAAACTCGAACCTTGGTCAGGGCTTGGAGGTGATGGTTCCTTGCTCTAGTAATAACTCACCATGCTGAATATATGGGAGGTTTATTGTGTACTAGTAAGTGAACTACAACAAGGCGAGAACTTGGAGGACAGTAATGTACCGCTAGCAAGTGCTTACTGGTCTGTGTTGCTTGATGTCTCGTGAAGAAGTGTCTTTTTGTTCTCTCGTAGTTACGTTAAAGCATCCAGAAATTACAGAAAGTTTTGGGGGTAATTACTGTTCAGAGTTCTCGGGCTTCTGGACATTGTGCCGCGTGTGATCATGCCTCAGTACAGTACCCAGTCACAGGGTGTATTTTGCCACGGGCACAGTGCAGATTACATTAGTCAATCATTAAATAAGCATGTCACCCTTAGCTTGAAGTAAGCTGTAATTCTGTAAAGAATAATATATAAGAACTATGCAGTAATGTACTTACAAAAGCAATTAATTTCCCCCCCCCCCCCCCCCCCCCAAAAAAAAAAAAAAAAATAATATTATTTAAAACCAACAAAACATCAATCAATTTTTTATTTTATATAATTGTAACACCCGACAGTGGAGAAGGGGA
>Ga0123355_10007405_pt1 | contig 16441 bp, 10 predicted proteins | sample TergutEmb28metaG_3_FD_89872 | JGI IMG/M metagenome (GOLD analysis project Ga0123355, IMG submission 89872) | Embiratermes neotenicus P1 segment gut microbial communities from Petit-Saut dam, French Guiana - Emb289 P1 | ecosystem: Host-associated > Arthropoda: Insects > Digestive system > Gut ...
CGCCCCATGGAGGGAGGGAAAAATTTTGGTTACTTTTGCATCTTATTTTTTGTTTCACACAAAATTGTGTCTTTCTTTCTCCTCTCCTTGAAGAAATTAAAGTTGTGGGGGATGTTGGTGTTGTGGGGGGGGGGGGGGGGGGGGGGGGGGGTTCGCCACTGGTTCAAAGACAGGCAATGTGTGCAACGCAATACTGTTGCGCGTTCGGGTAATCACTGTTAACACGGAAACGCAATAATACGTTCCCTTTGCATTCTTGTCGGCTTACATGTCGCTGCCAACAATATAACAGTGGACAGTGATGATGCCACGCAAATGTACTAATACGTTCCCTCTGAAATGTTCTCCAGCTACAATGTATTTCGTACTGCTCTTAACAACATGAAGGCACTTAAGTCATGTGAAATGTCCGATACGTTTGCCCGGCTTTAACCAAAAACAGGGTTGCTCGGCAGATTTTCCGTAAAAGACCCCAAACATATTCCACGTAAGTCCCTCTAATGGGAGTCGCATTATGCTTGAGGACGGTCGGACAGACATGACGAAGCCAACAGGCGTTTTTCGCGACTTCTGCGAACGCGCCCCAAAAAATGATGCTTACGTAAGCAAACGCAGCGAGGAAAAATAATGCCACACCTCGGCTGCACGTCGGGAAGACACAGGGACGGCACAGATGTAAACGCCGCGTTGTAACATCAATATCACAAGCCCAATTTACTCCACACAAAAATGCCTCGCTTATGAAGTTAAGAAGAAATTGCTGGGCAATTAGACTTGCCAAGTGGTGGGCCTAGGAAGGGAGGGGAAAGGGTCGATGTACCGTCTCCGACAAAAATGATTCCCCTTTGTCTTCTCGGTCTTTCTTTGTGATACAGTACTAAGCCGATATGCATCATGAAACCCGTATAAGTTGGGCGTAATTGTTAAGTAAACCGACCCAATTACGAATATCCTTGGTTGCAGCCAGTTACAAAATTCTTTCTTCTGCTTCATTCGAAAATATCATGTCCTTGTGTCTAGAGTTTTGCAAACATAACGTTTAGACAATCGTTTGCTCCTAGAACAAGGCTGCATGGTTCAAACACAAAGACGGTACGAGGTACCTGAAAGAAGATTTGTTTCGTTCATGGCGGACTTTAAACCGCATCAGACAAGAAATTTTTTTGCATATGGGCTAATAAATAGGTACAAATTTCGTGCCTCCATTATTTTAGAATTCATAGGCAAATAAATATAAACGGACAACAGAATATGAAGGGGAGAGAGAAGATCAGACATATTCACGGAACTCGGAGAAAAACAGGCGTAGATTTAGATGCACCTGAAGATTTAACTGAAGCACCTAAATCTTTAAATTTTTATTAAATGTCCAGGGATCAGTGTACTTTAATAGAACTCAAGTTCAAATATCGGCTGAAGAATCCACTACGGGAGAAAAAGGTACAAATCTTCACGGCAGATCCAAATAGTTCGAGCACAGGCTCTAACGCAAGGATGCAGTGAAATACATGGCTAAAGTGGCGGGATTCTGTACGAAAACTTCAACAAACTATGTCAAGGACCGCAGTATGGCGTCTGTGTGAAAGTGGATGCGAGTAAAAAACAAACACACACACACAAACACAAATCCTGTGTAATCTTCAAGCAGCTCACATTAGAGTAAGGAATTTATTATATTTGGACATAAGCGTAAACCTTCCCAGAATCCCAAACTTCATCGAAAACTGCGGAGGATCTGCGTGTTGGGGTGTGGGGGCGTGGGGGTTGGCGCCACTGATCATAATAGGAAACAAGAACATGAGGCCGCCTCTCAGAAAATTAGCCCACAAAACACTTTCAGTCTACGTGTGTATTCAAACATGGAAAAAAATATCTTCTGCAAATACGTCTCATGCCCAGGAGATGTCCACTGAAGCCTGCTATTCAGATAAACTGATAATAAATATGAAATTCAGTTTCAACATTCTTATAATAAATCCAACTAGATGCACTAATTTCTCAAATTTATTTTTGGCATAAAACTCTACATGTTTTGGACAGGGCATAATGATGCCTGAAACATGTTAAGATAGAAGTTTGATAATAAACATCAGAATAGTTACATCTTGCTGGTTTCTCTCTCTTCACCCTTCCACTTCATTAGTTCACAAGCAACTGTTCACCCTTTTTTATGGAAAGAATGAAAACCTGAATGCACAGTACTTTGTTCTAAAGTATACAGTACATGACCGTACCGAACACAATGCAATGGAATTTTATACCTTTGAAAAGATTGGTATTAAATGCCTAAGCACAAAATTTTCACACAGCAGGAATTTCAAGTACTTTAGTAATGGAAGAAGACAACTTAGAAGTTTTTCACACAGTCAGAGGTTTGTTAGTCAATTTAAGACACAAAAGATGATCTTCAAAGAGCAACCCAGTAGTTTATCAAAAAGGAATAAGAACACACAACCCAGTATGGACTAACTGAAGGTGCAGTGCAACTGTTGTTCCAGGGGTCCAACATCAAGAGTTGCACAGCTCCATAAAATTACTATATTTTATTTACCTATGCAAGTTGGTTTAGTGATGCTGCCAGTAACTCTGGCAATTGCTATAAAGAGTGCAACAGCAAATGCTGTTAATTCTTTAATCATTAAATATCAGTGGTAACTTATATACAAAAGTGTTCTACTCAGTTACCACCCCTAAAATGTAATCATAAACTACCACAACCAACACAACGTTAAACGTTTTCATGTCATGCACCACTTTGGACTTTACAGATGGCAGAAGCAAATCCTTGGAAAAGTGAATACATCTGAGAAAGCATTCTGAACAATTTATTCTTTCAGCCTAAATATAGGCAGCCCAAACTTACTCTTTGACCTGGCCATCCACCCGCCCCAACCCCACACCAACAAAGTTAGTTGTGCTACGAACTTCCGAATGGACACACAACCAGCCAGCCAGATCTGACTGCCTACACAGCCACGGGTATGTAACTTAATCAACCTACACATTAGATTACACCTATGCACAACAGCTGAAACCATCAACCACAACAACCCACCACACCACAACAACCCACCTAACAAAATATGAAAACAGATGAACATATCGACCCACAAATACTAGACATATATGGAAATAACACTAACCATTGTTACAGCACTACACCACACATGAAAAAATACCACTAAGTCGTCAGCTCCTGAAAATGGGCACAAGGAGGCCCGAAACATGTTGAGCAACTTATAAAGAGCAACTTATAAAGGAGAAATAAATATAATACTAAGTGACATCTAGTTGGTTTCTTATTCCACATTAAATATAGGAACTTTGCCCCATGAACAACAAAGGCACGGGTGTAAAAATTCTGCAAAAATCTAGGAGCTCCTTTAAAATTCTGGTTTCTACAAGAGTAACACAAAGCAAATTCTGTGAAGAGGACCAATAAACATAAGGCGCTGCCATACACAGTCAACCATGTGACCTGGCACCTGGGATTTGCAAACCCCTGAATAAAGGTAAAGGACAGTTGTCCCTTACATGACACGAAAGCAAGTGTGAAAATGGAGGTACAGCTCCATTCATTCTTAACCTCAGTACCAGATGAAGGTATGTGATCAGCATCATGTGCCAGCTGCTCTACCATTGGGGAAAACCTGTTTGCTGGAAAGCATCTGTTTACAAGTCAATGATGCAAAAGTTACTGATTATCAAATGTCCGTGTGTTCCACACATGGTACAGTACAGGGTCTTGATAATAATTGTTGCATCACTCACAAATTCCAGGCATGTAACTTGTCTTGCATCTCTCTTCTACTCGCCGTTATAGTTCCACTACATCACTAATTGCTGCAAGGCACACAACACTTTAAAATGATCCCACAAAAAAAATCCAGTGAGATTAAGTCGCATGATATTCTGAACCAGGCAACTGGTCTCCCTTAATGAAAACTACTTATAGAAAATCACTGCTAAACTCATGACAGAATAATTGAGTGTACTAGTTTATCTTTCTATTTGGGGGGGGGACTCCTGATGACTACCACTGTGCACACACTGATAAAATCGGCCCCAGTAAAATAAGACATGATATATATGACATCTCGACATAAATAAGAGGTTTCATGCCAACCAAATGTAGTTATCAACAGATACATTCAACGTATCACTGCACAGCTTGTCAAAAACATGCTGCATTTTATGACAACAAGCAGCAAGCACAACTATGTATCTTCCAGAATTAATTTAATTGACCGTACCACCTCAACACACTGACCAGATTTATCCCTAAATGCCATACATATTTTCTTTCAGAAATAATTTTAATGACATGCAATTTATCACATCTCGAACAAAGAAGAACAAGCTCTGTTAATTTTTGAAAGGAAAATATTTAGAATATATTGTCCTAAATATGAAAACAGGGAATGGAAAAGTCGGATGAATAGAGAACTAGAAGAGATGAGCAAAGGAGAAAATATAGTAAAATGGATAAAAGGGCAAAGGATAAGCTCGTTAGGTCACCTAGAGAGAATGGAGGAGGATAGGATGCCCAAAAAGATCTTCACTCAAGAACTGGAAGGGATGAGAAGAAGGGGAAGACCCAGGAAAAGATGGAAAGAAGAAGTAGAAAGAGATCTTCAAGTGCTGGGAGTGAGAAGATGGAGGGAGTTGGTGGCAGATAGGAAAAAATGGAAGGACATTGTTAGACAGGCTAAAGCCCACAGTGGGTTGTTAGTGCCAATGGTAGAAGAAGATTTGTCACATCTAAGATTGAGCCCTGAATCTGAACTCCTATAACTGCTGCTGCAATTGTAATTTTATTTTTTTATCAATTTTTATGGTCTGACAGTGACCAGTTAGTGGTTGAAACAAGCAGCTACACATCTATACAACATAATGAAATAGCTGTGTTTATGGTAAATGGTAACTACTTTGTGTACTGGTATCTGCCAATGAATGTTATTGTAAAAGGTCATGCTGCCATAACATGTACAATCTTGAATCCTTTATTAACAGCAATGGGAGACTAAAAAGGATTACTGACAAATTTCTGCAGCAGCCATACACAAACTCTGCCCTTCCAGGATACTACAGTGGGAATGGGCCTTACATTTGCTGCAAGTTATAAGCACACAGAAGTTGCTCATGCATGATCCAGCAAACAGTCAAAACAGCCACATTGCCCTGCAGCTGCAATCCTCTTGAGTGCTGGTGCCTGGATGTTAGCCAAGATTTTCCATGATTCAACCTCCTAGCTCTAATAACTGGACTGCTTACCATCTTCCTTGCTCTGCTGCCACGAACGCACACATCCCCATTTTACTAAGGTACCAATCAATGCTACAAATTTTTCTGTCAAAAATTTAGCAACCACAAAATGCTTCTTGGTAAAGCTGATGTGCCACAACATTCCTGTATGTATGGCTTATCCATGATGCATGCATCAGCCATCTTAATGTGCATTCATTCACGTTAGCTTAGCACGGAACATGTGGATTCCCACAGCAACACTGTCACATCACAAAGAAAACTAAGAAACGTCATGTTTAATTTTGAAATGGCAAGATCTCATGGAGGGAGTCTTGCAAAGGAGATATGGTCACTGCACTCACCAAATGCTTCTTTTCTAAAATGGGCTGTAGCTCATATATGAAGCACCTAATGACCCATGTGTAGATGCTTGTATTCTTGTTCTTTTGTGTACAGAACAAGTCCCTGCAGTACAGCCACGTATTTATGACAATTTCCAATTAAATATGCTAAAAATACTGCTTAATATTAAACTCTATTCCACTGCATTACTTTCAAAATATTTTAATTACTTCTCCATTATAAGCAAATGCCCGATGTAAAAAGTAATATTAAAAATACCTATTAATTACTGTATATCGTTCACCTGGCATGTTATACTGCAGTCATCTGGCCATAAAATGTCATGCAGATGCATTTGATGATGTACACAAACATTTCCTACATTCTGGGTCTTCAAGTGGACACAGGCAAATTGTTGCCTGAAGTACAGCACACACATTCAATCAGACAGGATATCACATAAAAAATACACAGGCAACATTATACAATAATATCATCAACATGTCTGGTAAGTACAATAGCCAACAACTGCCTCTTAAGAATGTAAAATAATACAAGGATTACATCCCTTATGTAGCCCATTCACTGAACCCAGCATGCAGTAAAACTCTGCATAAACACTTTGAACTTTCTTGGTTCCCTTCATGTTGAGTGCAAAGTTTACATTACCTTGATATAGCCAAGTGTTTGTACCAATATTAGATCAACACTAACAATATAATAGTGAAGAATATTTTAACTATAAATGATAACTGTAGCATTAGTAAGAAACAATACAAACTTATACTCATGCTACTGTTGTTGGATGTTGTAGACCTTGTGTACTACTGATTGTATCTTGTATCTGTTGTCTATTGTCAGGAGTCCCAACATTGGGTATATTTGTGTTCTCATGTTACATGCTATGAATGTGACTGTGTCTATATCCATAGGATTGTATCCTATACTGGATCTATGGACTGCAAATAAATTACATTACATTACATTACAAACTTTCAACTTTTGGTATTACCATATTAGCAACCACAGTGCCCTCTGAATTATACAAAGCACATATTTGATCACTGACCTGAGTACCTCAGCTATCATATGATGTCAAGAAGGATGAAGACTATGTCACAAAGCTGCCTTGTGCTCTTAAACTACCCGACACAAGTAAAACTGTGGTTAGTTTAGTCATACATGATAGGTTACATTACTGCAGTCCCAAGTATAAAATTCAGAGTGATGCAATCCCGTTTGGGTGGGTTTGCACAGAATGACATTTTTACCCGTATCTTATTAAGGCGTAATGTCATTTGATACTGTAGTCATACACCATAAACCGTCATCTGTTTTAATAATTCCCTCATTCCATGGAGTGACAACGTCGGCACCAAAGGCCAAAAAAAAATATCAAAACTGGTGAGATATGCAATGGATGCTTTCACACTCATGCACCACGTACTTAAACTACCGTTACCTGTTATTGTTGAGAATGAAGGAGTCCATTTTGAGGAAAACCGCATACGCAAGTGACAACTAGTTATCTCCACTCAACTCTCTCTTGTACAGAGTTTGACAAGTAGGACTGTGCACAACCTACTTTTCACGTACATCCAGCCTCCGTGTTTCTCAGATAATCGAAGCTATAAGAAAATACGCAGATAACTTATTGCAAAACAGTGTAAAGTCCATACAGGGAAAATCACTAGCCAAACAAAACAACACATTCACTGAACGAAGTCTTTTAACCTCCACCCAAACAGGCCACTGATCATGTGGAGTGATACTCGCCGTAGCAATAACATACAATCAGTACTGGCAAAGGTAAACAGAACCCAGTTGTGTACATTTATGTTAGACATGAATTGTGTAGCCAAGAAAATAATATTAAGTGTTCCTAAAATCTGCTTTCTTGTTATTTACATGTTATGATTTATAACTGCCATGTGAAAATAAGTATGTTTTTGAAATGTTCATATTTCGCAGGAGTGATTTTAAAGGGGTTTAATTTTAGCGACAATGGTTCACTAGTTTATTTATTGTAATGTAATGTAATTTATTTGCGTTCCATAAATCCAAAGTAGGATACAATCCTGTGGATATAGACAGTCACATACATACTATCTAACATAATATACATAGTGTTGGAAGAATCTTAGCTATAAATAAAAGTACTGAAAAGGGGAATGCTCTTAGATGAAAACTGAGTATCAGCTAATAATTTCATCCAGTCCCACTCACATTACTGTTACTTGAAATGTTGTTCATGAAGAATACATTTGGCAGGGCTTTGTTGTGACCTCTTCTCTGTGGACCAACACAGCGGTTCAACTTGAATTAATTGCTCTTCATCACACTTCTGTTTCAGTTATTCTATGGTGTAACAAATATTAAAATAACTTAATCTTTAAAATACAGTAAAGACTCCAGACTTTCAGAATAACGCGCTGAGAACTATCTGAACACCAGGATAAGAAAGTAGTGGTGTCATGGAGTCAACTACATTGTGAAGTCCTGCACAATTTTGCTTCCATGTGCTAGGTTAATCTGATCTAGAATATGGGCAGCATATATAGTAAATGTGAAGATGCACCAGTGCAGGTCATGAAGGCATACAGGGGGAGTAAAGGTGTAGCTCCACTCATTTCTAATCTTGACACTTGGTGTAGGTTAGTGGTCATATGCATACACCAACTGTTTTACCTCCTTTACCCATTAAATGGTAGGCTGAACCAGTCTGAACGTTTTGCAGGAGAGATAAATCTCCTGTCCTTGCCAGGAGTCAAACCATTTTTCCATGGTTGTCCAACGTGTACCCTGCTCACCAACCTGCCTCTTCCACATGTCAGTAATGCACATAATTTTTTTTTTTCTGGCTAGTGGAGCATCACAAAAAATTGTGGATATAGGCCTACATTCATGGGTAATGTTACCACCATATCTTATCTGTCAGACTAACACCATCATTCTGGCATTTTAAAAATATGTTTCAGTGCAATGTGAAAGTGAGTCTCTAAGCCAGATGGATCAGAGAGGGAATTTCCAGTCACATTCATTCAGCCATCAAACAAGTTGGCTGCATGGACAAGTGTTGTTGAGAAGCTAATGCTCACTCAAGTGGCCAAGACAATCCTGGTCTTTTAAAAATCCTTAAAGTTTAGCACTGCATTTATCAGAGGCTAATGCTAATTGTACAATGCATGCTATGCCAGATAAGGCCAGTCCTCCACTTGACACGTTATTTCATTAAGCTTCACTTTTAGTGTTATCCTTCTAGCTATGGCCAATATTCCCAAGTGGTCAATTCCCTTCAGCATATTTGGTCAGACTTTTGGTAAATTATATTCCAGCATTGTTGTGGGGAGACCAAAAGCTATTTCAAAGATACCAGATGCAATAGGGTGCCACATGTTAAAATAATACATTATTGTAGTCTTTACTATTTTTAAATGGATCATAATAAAACAGGTTGTGAAGATATCATCTGGTTAATGGTTAAGTACAGGAAAAACCAGTTGGCTGTAGTGAGGAAAGTGTGAATCTTCAAGTTCCATTAACCCTCAACTACCGAATTTAGTGTACACCTACATTATATTATCAGATTCAGTTCAATCCTCACAGAGAACATGGTGTGCTTCTATTAAAAAGACCAGTTTAGTGAATGCTGTGTTGGGATGTAAGTGATGTTTATTTTAAAATGGATATAGAATACCTAAATAAACTGTGAGAGCTCTTGATCTCACAGTGAAGGTAGAAGTGTTGTTAAACCTGGCAGTATACGAATATATGCTAACCACAGAGTTTTAAAGGGAAGCAGAAAATTTGTTCATAAGCCCAAGCAATATGTACTGCTTCTATTGACACAATCTTATGAACATGCATTTTTCCCTGCTATAATCATTCCTTTATCTGGCTGATTCACCACTGAATCTGAATTTTAATTGCGGCACTGAAATAATCTTCAGAATTATGGCACTTATATACTTGAAGATTGTCACTGTATGTAGGAAATCAAAATCTACAGCAAGTTAAACTTTAGTCTGCTTGCATAAAAGGAATTATTTTCAAATTTATACAAAAAATAGGAGACTGGGACCAATTGTGTAGAACTTCTGTGAAGAAGGGATATTAAGTTTTGAAGTTTACACAATGTGGCATAATTCTGCAGGTTCAAATTGTAATTACTATTATTCTTCCAATGCTAGTATTGGTATTGCAAATTACTGTTTTTTGAAAATGAAGTCACAGCATCCTCTAGAGCAGTGTTTCCCCAACCATGGTTATACAGAACACCGTCAGGAGTTTTGCAAGAAATGGTAGATTATATATGTGGGAGCACCCACATAGCCACCTTCCAATTCACCGCTATGCATCACAGCACGTAGTCAGGTCGGAGCACCCACATAACCACTTTCCTACTCACCACTTTACATCACAGTAATGCTACCTCACTCTCTCCTATCCGTCTCTCGCTACAACCTCCAGTCTCTGCTCACAACTCCCGAAACAAGCGCTGCTTTACATCACAACTACTGACTCAGCACTTTCGTGCTAATAACCATGCCTACTAGACTTGCCAACCGACCAATGGAAGGGCAGATGAAAAACAAGAAAACCATATAAAAAGGCCATGGTTTCAGCCAAAGAGTCAGTCATTTATTCAATCAACATCGGCAGAAGACGCATCTACAAGAATATTCAAGCAAGAAAGCATCAAGAAAGCCGCAGCAATATCAAGAAGGGCCAGTACGTTCCCTACACATCAAAATGGACAGCCAGTCCATATCAGGAGGAGTAATTGGGTTGTTGACAGCAAAAGGAGTAGGATTGTCGGTGACAGTCCAGAAAGGAGTAAGGCGTCGCTTGACACCTAACAGTACCATCACGACACCGAGCGCAAACCCGTGATTGCTGTTCCCAGGACTTGCCGGCCCATCGTCCGCCACCGCAGTTCTGTTCCGCTCGCACGTCGCGAGCACCTTCTGCCTGTGTCCCACACGCGCAGGCACACTCCGCATTCCAGTTCAACCCTCATCAGGTGCAGACCACCAGCAAGCCAGACAATTGCTCGCACAGCACATGACGAAACAACACGCAAAAACTGTATGACAGACTAAATAAATAGTAACATATGTGCTTTACTGCAACTATCATTCCACAATCCCGCAGTATCCCACAATATACATAAAAATATTAAACTACAACAAAAAATTCTAAATGTCCCTTAATATATCATGGGGAATTTGTTGGGCTATTGGCCAGGATAGTGTAGTTGGTATTGCAACTGACTACGGTCCGTACATTTTGGGAACTGAATCCCGGGGAGGAACGAGATTTTCTGCACAAGTTTAGACCAGCTGTTGGGCCCACCCAGCCTTCTATACAATTGGTACTGTGTAATTCCCGGGGGTAAAGTGGGTGAGGCATGGCATTAACCACCCACCCCCATGTAGCACAGAGGTTAAACAAAGACTAAATATATCTCTACTCTGCCTCTGTGCCTTCATAGCAGGTTATAGGGTGAACTTTACTGCATTGACAATACTGGCATAATCTCCATGTGCTATGCTCACATGGGTAGGGGTTCCTTGAGATACCAAAAATTATTTTAGGGTGCCTCCATAAAAGAAAAGTTAGGAACTACTGCTCTAATGTCTGAAGTGGCACCAAGGAAGTTTTCTCCTTAAGTACTTTTGTGTTTTCTCCCAACTATTTTTGCACTAATACCATATTCAGCTACCACCCATTGTGAAGACCAACAACAGTTAGTTACCTTGCAACCTCAGTTCTTAAACAAAGTCAGCTCTGACCACATGTGGTGGCAGAAAAAATACTGATGTTTTGGTGAAAGTGCAGATTATGATCTCGATATCACTAAAGTATTTAAACCAAACATGTTAACTTAATTTGAAAAGTGATTTGGCATTCTCACAACAGTGCTGCTGAATATTCAAGTCTTTACAGATGTTACACTTAACTGTTGAGTATATAGTTGCTGATGATTCAATGGAATTGCCTCATCTTGGACTACTTGACACAACAGATGAAGGCACTGTGCAAAATCAACATGAATGTGGCCAGATGAGCAGTGTAATGACCTTGCTGAAACTTCTCAGTAGCCCAAGCATGCTCATTCCCTATGAATAATACTACATCAAAACCCTCCACCAAGAAGGCAAGAATTCCGGAACAATACCCAGGCAAACTAAACCCGCTATTTCAGATGGCCATTAACCCCCAGCCCCCACATACTACATGAAAAGACCAGTCATCCTTTAGCCTGCAACCCGGACACTACTCCAGCCTAACCGCACCTAACCTCCAACCTACAGCAAACCAAGGTATGTACAATTTCAGATTCACAATACTAATTAACACTAACTATACACTACACATTACACACAAGAGAACACTATGATCACCACGCATAAAGGATCATAACTATTAAAATTAATAGAAACACGTTACCAGCTACAACCAAGCGACAAAGAACTTCACACCGAACACACACCACTAAGAACTATAATTTTACATTAATGCTACCCCTTCCATCTTTGAAGAACGAAACTACAAATGTGGTAATCAACATTACAGTTGCGAGCTCCTGATGATGAGCATAGTAGTGCCCGAAACATGTTGAGCCTATAAGTAGTACAATAAAATAATTAGTGGCATCTAGTTGGTTTTTATTCTTCAGTTCGCACTGTGCTCCTTTGAAAGTAGGAACTACACATTCAACAAAAAATCATCACCTCCCAGAAAACCTGAAACTTATTAAATGAAACCAAACAAACATTATGGTGAAGAAGCACTTGTGAGGGTTTAAAGACATCTCTGGGGTTTGTTGATGAGGGAACCATAGTGTAACCAGCACTTGAAATGATTTTATTTATGAAAAGTAAACAAAAATATTTAACCCTTCAATGGTGCTGGGGTTAAATTACAATGACTACCTATGATGGTGAAGTATTAAATATACAGTACCCTTAAGTACATTCTTGACAATACAGTAGTGAGGCCAGTAAATAAAAGGTCTGTACCCTGCACTGTAGTTGCCATTGAAGGAATATGAAGCTGGTCATATGAAAACTAAAATGTTCACATCTAGAGCCTGACTTCTAATATTTTCATCTTAAATTATGTTACATAGATTGGCTGAATTTATCTTTCAGGAATATTCTGCTTACACATTATGAAAATTCTTACTGACAACATCACACTTTTTGTATATTACTAATACTGAATATTATTTATACAATGCTATGTACGTGAATTCTGACTATAAATCACGTACCTGATTATGTACAAATATGAAAACACATATGATGTCATATACATAACAGGAATAACTGATACATATTACACAAGCAGTACACACACATTCCCATACTGGCCATACATGTTCCTTGTGACAGAATTAACAGGTTCTTCATTAACAGCTAAGAGGCAAGTGATGTGAGTCAGTGGCGAATACTGTTCTGGAGTCAGGTCAAGCAGAAGGGTACACAGTACCTTCCAATTGCTCTTCGACTAGACCTGACCTCCAGATCAAAAGCCTCCACAGATGTGAATGCATTTTAACAACAGTGACCATCAACTGTTTGAGATCTATTTGTTTCAGTGCATGCAACACTACCAGTTCCACTTGCTTTTCTCTTATAAATTTCTCAGGCTCAGTCTCATGAAGGTTGAACCAACCCACAGTGAGGTTGATAGCTTTCAATATACCCCTAAGTCCAATGTCAGCAGTGGCATACTGAGAGGGGGGGTCCAACCTCCCCCGCCCCCTCCCGAAATCTGAAGGCCCTCCAAAATCGTGCCAAACTCAACCCAATTGTGAAAACTTAAAAATTCCTGAATTTAGGACGCCAACACTCCAAGATGTTCAGAAAAAAGGCAGTAAAATTCTAAAACTACCTAGGTTTGCCAATTGTTTTACATTAGCACAAATAAATTGTCTGTCATCATAAATAGTCTTAAAGTACCAAAAATTAAGAAAATTTTACTATATGAAATGAAATTTCTTGTACCAAATTACAGCTGCCTCCAGAACCCATGACTAGAGGGCTGCTGCCCCCAGATCCCCGCTCTCTCTGTTCTCTGTCCTCAACTGAATTTGTTGACCCCCTCCCCCGCCAAACAAAATTCCTGGGTATGCCACTGAATGTCAGGAAACTTTGCTTGAAATTTAAAACTGTCAGATATACTATGGTAATGGATTTGAACATACTTTGTCACATGTCAAACTGAAATCTGAGCAAGGTGACTTTCACCCACAGGCAGACTATATTAGTTTTGACCTCTCATGCTACCTACACAAAAGCATACAAATATTTTTGAAATAAACACCACAAAATTATGGCTAAACTTCAGTGCAATCTGATTGCACCTTTGCTACCAAATAAATTAGTCCCCATGTCAGCCAGCCATCAGATGCATGACTTCACCCAAAAGGGCATATGTCCCACAACCATCAGAGGATGCTAATCTGGCCATACTGATAGTTGTCGCCTATACAAGTCTTCCAGTAAAAGTTAAACAGAGAAACAGATTCCTATGTATAAGATACTGGAGAAGTGCTTTAAGATATGTTAGCAGCTTCCTTTCTTGTCCACTCAAATTATGTTTTTGTATGCACTAACATGTCCATTAAGTAAATCAAGAAACAGAGATACACTTGATGTTAGGAAAGGCAAGTAAATATTTTAATCACAAATAATATGTAGACTCAGTTCTAGTGTAAACTCTCCTGCCTTTTTCACATAGAACTAAGAGGCATCATTGGTTGACTGCATATTAATTCTCAGGAATTCTATATTTGAAGTACAAAAGCAAACTGTCTTACTATGATTTCCTGTCTTATCACTACTGATGACTGTATATTGACATGCGTATATGCAACATTGCTCATTAAAACACTTTCCTATTGTTTTGCGTATCACAGTTCCCTTATTATTTCACTCCATATTGCTAGAAAAATGTTTCTTATGTTGCCCTGCCTAAAAACAAAATAAATAGTCATTAGACAAAACAATGCAGTGTCCAGTGGAATAAATATTTTATGGCACTGAATTATATTTTCTTAAGACAGGGGGTGTCTGTCAGGCACTTGGGTGCTGTTGTTGGTGGGCAGATGGACATGGTGGAACTAAGACATGAAATGTGCAAACTATCATTAAGATTCCAGCTTCCTGTTCTGAAATACTTTAAGGAGTATATAAGTTTATCTTGATTTGTGAAGAAGAAAAATGAAGACAAAGAAGGGCTGATGTAACAGAATTTGATACTGTGTAGGCTTACAGGTGGAATTTTAGTCATGTATGTTTCTTTCAATTCCTTTCATGTGGCCACATTTGTGTCAGTGCGTCTAATAACTCGAAATCATCAATTGCTGGAGTGCATCATTCTTTCGTAAAACTCTATAAAATTAACAAGCCAGTGTACAAAACTTTGCAATTTCCCTACAACAAGGACATTTATTGTTCCCACTGAACCACTCTGCCACCAATAGCAGAAGTTCATTATGTCAACACCACACCATCATTCTCCTTCATTATCATATTTCATATTCATTGCAAACAGTTTGTACAATGAACAAGAACATCACAATTAGCATATCACTCAGTAATGTTTCCACACATGTTAGTACTTAACTGTAGAACTGTAGTGGGAAGACAGTCAAAAAACAAATTCACCGTTGTAAAATAAACCGCACTGTGCTATAGAATTTGTCTTTTTCATTTCTTTGAGCGCAGTTTTAAGCGAAGCACAAAATAAGCAACACAACGGAGCAGGAGAAAGAAACCAGCCAGGGCGACAGCATCAATCCAGTACTCTGCTGTTGCCATGTCCATCTCCTCAAGGAACTTTGTCGGGCTTCGGAAGTGGCAATACATTTCTGAACACGAAAGCTTCTCCCGACCATAGCCATATATTGAGATCATTGCCCCCTCAAAACCATATCGGATGTAACTAACATACGGCACCCACTGTAGATAGCCAGGTATTGTGTTGAAGTTCACAAAGAAACCAGAAAACAGGAGTATTGGCACTGAAGCTACTGGCCCAAAAAACACTCCATTCTGAAAGGAAAACACTGTACTGTAAAATTCTATATATTTTGGTATCAATCAGAACTATATTTATTGTGGAAAAATTACTTTTATAGAAAATGTGAAATTCTGCATTCTGTTGCAGATATTTCTCTGAAAATGTTCTTGAATAATAATAAAAGATAAAAAATGTATTATGAATGTTTCCCTTAATAAAACTTATATATGAATGCATTTACATTTCACACAAAAAGTGTTCTGAATTTATGGTTTACAGTTCAAAGAAGCATCAGACATAAATCAAGTTAGGTGTGACACACAATGCAGCATTTTGCATGTAACAATTAAAAATAACAGAGAATTGTAGAATTCTTGAAAAGTCATACTGGTAAATTATCAACTGTCATAGTTTGGTTTGTGAAATTTGCTTTCAAAAGAGATGACAAATGTGCCTGAAAATTGTCTGGCACTGGTACTCTTTGTACATTGCAAACTCTGAATATTCAACACACAGTTTCATTTCATGTGAGTTTACAGTGAGTGTTGTTTTATGTGCTTTGTGTACTGGCACTCCCTGTCTTATGCAGTAGTTACATTCCAGAAGGTTCAGCACAAGTCAAACTTTGCCCAAGCTGGAACTAAGTACACATATTGTCAACTATATATGTATACACAAAGGAGTTTATTTGAAATCCAAATTCCAGTACAATGGAATATGATCAGTTGCAGCGTGCCTACCCCCCCCCCCCCACCCATTATTTTTCTCGACTGCACATTTGTATCACATATTGTACCATACTTTTACATCACCCATA
>Ga0123355_10007407_pt1 | contig 16441 bp, 11 predicted proteins | sample TergutEmb28metaG_3_FD_89872 | JGI IMG/M metagenome (GOLD analysis project Ga0123355, IMG submission 89872) | Embiratermes neotenicus P1 segment gut microbial communities from Petit-Saut dam, French Guiana - Emb289 P1 | ecosystem: Host-associated > Arthropoda: Insects > Digestive system > Gut ...
AGTACCAAATCATAACCGTCTGTGGGGGGCACACGGTACTGGCGGCCGTGAGGCAGTTCTCGCCCGGCCACGTCTGTTTCGGACAAAATACGCCCAGGTCTACCTTTCAAATATTCGTCATATCTGGCTTCAAGACCTATTATGCCTTGATTGTCGCGCCCTACAAACCCAACTATATGAGAAGCCAAAGATCCAAAAGGATATACCCGGCGGATATCTTCGTCTATCACAACCCCAGGCAGGTTTAAGTCACGTATCCTTTGTGCAACTTGCTCATCCACTTGTTGCGCAACACGTGTAAGAGCCACACGCCTTGATATTTTATCCAATAGCTCGGCCTCGTTAAGCTCAAGCTCTCTTGAGAGTGCATGTGCCACACCAGGCAAATCCTTGGCCTGTGCCCGTATCACACTAATAGATGCGACAGTCTCTGTAACAGCAAGTCCTACCATGTTACGGTCATAAATACTGCCCCGGTTTGGGGCAATAAGCCGGTCTCGTGTCTGCTGCTCGAAGGCTAGGGTCTGAAGATCCTCGCCCATAAAAGCCTGGATATAAAAAATCCGCGCAACCAGTAAAAAAATAATCCCATGCAGGATAATCATAATGTAAAAAGCTTTCTTGCGTATGCCAAGCGAAGGCTTCATAGACTCACTCTTCAAACATCGTTCCATATAGCCTATGAAAACGCAGCAAATGGTATGCCAACAAACCAAGTTAACCTGGCAATCACCACTATTTCTGCGTTATAAATTGGTCGCATGTATGATGGGTAATCTTGCGGGATAATGCAGTGCAACAAATGCAGTTGTATATAGTTTAGATTTTATTTTAACCATTACCATGATACAAATCAATAATTTTAAATATGAAAAAGGGAAAAGGTAAGGAAAAGTAAAAAAGAAAAGGCAGATCAATTCAGAATTGGCATAACCACTCCTCGTTTAATCTGCTTTATTCAGAATTTCCGAAAAAGTATAATCACTGATTAGAACTTAAATGTTTTAATATCAAAACCGTTAAATTGCATACAATCTTTTGCTATGGATTTTTTCTCAAGCAAATCACTTTCTTGTAAATCGACTGAACCGAAAGCAAATTCTAATTCGTCCTCGGCAGCTTCGCCATAAGCTTCATATGCCCTGACCAATAATTTGTTCTCGTCTTCGCATTTTTTTACTGCCGATATGAGAACATTTTCATTTTTATTTACTAAAAAAGACTGCTTTGGTTTTAGTTTCCCTTCCTTTGCGGTAGCTAAAAAACTGTAATAATGCGCATTTATTTCAGCGCCTTTTTGGACGACCTTGCTGTTTTTTAAATCGCCTGCACTTGATGTTACCACATAACTCATTGAATGTTTTCCTATTTGTTTGGCTTTATCAAACGAAAACAAACTCGGCCCTTGAGTCGGAGACCTTAAAAGTGAGAGCTGCAATACGCCATCAATCACTTTTTGGCCAGGTATACCCTTATTGATTAGGGTCATGGTGTAGTCTTCATCTTTATTATAAACGCTTGTGAAGTTCACGGCACACCAATCACCGGTTTCAGAGCTTCTATTTCCGTTTGTGTCTATACTGTAAGACCCTCTTTTTACTGTACCATACGGGATCTCATAATATGCCTCATCATCAACAGGCTTGAAGGTTAGCGGAAATACTGTCATAATTTTATGGTCTCGCCCGTCCCAATCAAGGTCTGTTTTGAAATAAATTTTCTTGATTCCATTATATAATGTGACTGTCTGCTTCCATTTCAAACTACGTATTTCTCTGTCATCATTTTTATATTCTCCGCTAAAGACTAAAACACTACGGTTGCTGTCAGATATCACTTCACAAGTGACAGTGGCGTCTCTCTTTGTCACATATTCCAAGAAAAAGGGATTGGTTATACTTTCGGAGAAAACATATGCTGCTGGAAAAGTATCCCATGAGCTGCCCAAATCAGCTTCCACTACCATGTCAATGTTACGCAGAGTCTCTTTTCCTAGCTCAATATCAGTAACAGATGTTATCATGCTTTTTGAGAACGAAATTTTATAAAATTCGTTTTCAATAAACCGTGATGAATGAGTTTCTAATTTTTCTGAGGAGACAGGAAGTGAAGCTACAGGAACTAGAGCAATTTCCAAGAGTTTATAATAAAACACGCTATATCCCAGAGATGGAAGCTCCGCACCTTTGAATTTTATGGTGATTCTATCCTCTTTTTGGCGGCTTGTTATCTTAAAATCAATCACATCCAGCTTTTTGCCGTTTTCGTTTATTATTTCAATGCTACTTATATCAAAATCCTTATCCGAAGACACGACGGCTTTTGTGATATTATCCTTGACCGTCCAATTAAGCGGATTGAATATTATAAAAGGCTTATAACCTTCTTTATGTTTTATTTCAACATTGCGTTCAATTACCCTTGCAGCATCAAGGAAAACTTGCTCCGCTCCTAATGCGATATTTTTTCCAAGTGCCTGCAACTCATCAATAACCGCATCGACAGAACATGCCGTAATGCCATCATGGGTGTGAATAATAGCCATCTGATTCCACAAATATGCAATTTTTTTACGAGGATAATCATATCCAGCATCAGCGATACAGGTAGCAAAAGCGGCAAATTTCTCGGCTGCAAGCAGCATGTTTTCAAGCTTTCTATTCATTTGCTTTAGGGCAACATGAGTGGTGTTGCACCCTTTGGCGGCTTCGCTTGTTTCGAGTCTTAAATCAATTTTATCTTCGTCAACGTTACCGGCTCTTAATGCCTCTAGTTCTGTTTGAAAGTTTTTTTCGTAAAATTCAATGTTTGTGCAGTAGTCAAGCTCAATATCATATTTTTTTGAAAGTGCCTCCATCTGTTCATAAAAGTCGTCATATTTAAGTGTTTCCTCAGAAAAAATCACTAGCCGATGTTTGTCAAACTCGGAGCCGGCTATTCTCTTAAAAATTTCGTCGGTATCTGTATAATAAGAAATTGCCCTGTATGAGTAATCCATCCCGGTGTGATTGCACACCTCGCAACCATCTCCAGAGCAGTTTTCACAAACAAGTAGCTTGCAAATATCGCAGTGGATATGCATTTGAATACCCAAGTCGTCAAATTCACGCTTAAACATTAGTAAATCGCCGTTCAAACCTCGCCAGTACATTTTGGAATTTTGGAAAATATAGTTGTCGTAACGAATCATTGCTTCGTAACCCAGTTGCCTGAATATCTGTGGAACTTGTGCGCTAAGGCCAAAGCAATCTGTTGTCCATCCGATTTGAGGCCTTTGGCCGAATATTTCTTCGCACCAGCGAATGCTATACAGATGATTACGTACTATCGACTCACCGCTTACAAGATTATAGTCAATACCTGTCTCCCCAGAGCCGAGAATCTCAATTTTACCTGAATTAACATAGCTTTTCAGCCTATCAAATTTATCAGGATTACGTTCCAAAAATTTTTTAGTTGTTAGTGTCTGCTCTATGGAATAACGAAGCTCAGTAGTCGAAACAAAATCAAGCCATTGGTTCAGCTCTGCTTCTTCGATATCTATATAAGGGCGTACCAGCATGTCTTGATGGCGAAAATGATTGATAAAACACCTACGCCATACAGGGTCCATATGATTGTATAAAATAACATGAGCTATCTTTTTCATCGGCTTTTGCTCCTTATTGTTCTCTCTGGGTTTAATGCACACATACTATTTCCTATTCTTTTACACTTCCAAGAACCAACCCTGTTATAAAGTATCTTTGCAAGAATGGGTAAAGCAATAAAACAGGTATTGTTGCGACAAATAGTTGTGCCGCTCTTAATGTATGATTACTGACCATCTGCAACAAAGCTACAAGAACCGGGTCAGCTTGCAAATCACGCATAAGTTGTGCTGGGTTTATTACTATGGTGTGAAGATAACTTAAGAGGGGGTAGTTTTCTGGGCGGTTCATGAATATAATGCCATCAAACCATGCATTCCAATGCCCCACGGCAGAAAATAGCACGATGGTAGCTATAGGCGGCTTAGAAAGAGGTAAAAAGATTTGAACCAAAACACGCAAATGCCCGGCCCCGTCTATGGCAGCCGATTCTTCTAGCTCTTTGGGCAAGCCCCTAAAAAAGTTTAGCACAACAACCATACTAAACACAGGCAATGCACCCGGTAAAACCAACGCCCATATAGTATCTAGCATGTTTAAATTAGCTATCAACATATAAGACGGGATTAGGCTTGGCACAAACAACATTGATACGATAAAAATCCAAGAATATATAGTTCTATGCCTAAATTCATCTTTGCTTCTTGAAAGTGGGTATGCGCACAACACAACCACTGTTACGTTTATCGCAAGCCCTAAAAGTACGCGTATAATAGAAATAACAAACGAACGGATAAACCTGTCGTTAGTAAACACAAAGCGATATGAATCAAAATTAAGTTCAACCGGTATAAAGCCCACATTACCGGCGGCTACCGATGGCCCAGAGCTTAACGATACCGCCAACAAGTTAACAAACGGCGCCAGGCAAAGAAAAGCTGCAATAAAAAGGATTATTCCGTTTGCGACACGAAATATAGTAACACTTAGAGAATCTTTTACCATAACAAGCCCCCCTAGAATATCCTGTAACCGACAAAGCGGTAAGCAATCCAATAAGCAAGCGAAACAAAAAAGAACGAAACAACCGACCGCATAAGACCAACTGCCGTAGCCGCAGCAAATTGTTGTTGTTGGATACCTAAGCGAAACACGAATGTATCAATTATATCCCCCGTTTCGTAAACAAGAGGGCTATACATATTAAAAATCTGGTCGAAACCAGCATTTAATATATTTCCAAGACTAAGCACTGCCATCAGCATAATGATGGGCATCATACCGGGTATTGTCACATGTATCGTTTGCTTGATGCGCCCTGCCCCGTCTATAGAAGCCGCTTCGTACAGGTTAGGGTTAATGCTTGTAATAGCTGCAAGATATATGATTGTCCCAAATCCAAAGCCCTTCCAAACATCAGTGACTATCATTGTTATAGGAAACCAAAAAGTATCACCTAAAAAGAAAATAGGCTCTATCCCAAGTCTTTGTAAAAACATATTTACCGCACCTGTTGAAGGCGATAAAATATCAATAAAAATACCACTCAAAATAACCCAAGATAAAAAATGCGGCATATAAATAAATGTTTGAACTACCCTTTTAGCCCTTTTGCTTCTTAGTTCATTTAGCAGTAGCGCAAATGTCAAAGCGACAATAATATGTAAAACCAGTTTGGCACTTGCTATATAAACAGTATTCCATAATATCCTAAATGAACCCGGTATCCTGGCAACAAAACGAAAATTATCAAGTCCCACCCATGCAGAACCAAATATCCCCAATGTAGGCCTGAAATTTTGAAAAGCCATTACACTACCCATAAGGGGTATATAAGAAAATAATATTATAAATACAACACCAGGTAGCAGCATTAAATGCAAAATGCTATTATTATACTTTTTGTACCTTGATTTTTTGAGATTAGCAGGTTTTTTAAGGGATAGTTCCATAATGACAATTCCTTTCGATAGGCCATTAAAAGCCACATTCACCATCCAAGCATGAAAAAAGGTTTACCCAAAGTGTCAAAACCTAATTTTCGTATTAATTTACTCAAGATACCGCCGCTTCGGGAACAATAAGAAATAATTTTACATGAAACGCATGAAATGGCTTTAAATATGCCATTCCATGCGTTTGGGAATTTGGGCCGTGTCTAAGCATAGGCCTACCTATTATTAGTTATACATCTCATTTACTTCGATGATAGCGTCTTCGCCACCCATGGCCAGCCAATCTGCCACAAACTGGTCAAACAAGTCAAGGGACTCGCCCATGATTATTCGCACAAAAACCGTTGCCTGCATAGTATCCAACGTAGAGCGGACAGCCGCAAACCCAGGTGGTTCTGGCCCTCTTTGCCGGTCAAAAAGAATCCTGTCATTGTGCACATATTCTATGATTACAGCATGAGAACCTTCGTGTGACCTTTGAAAATAAACGCCAGACGCATCAACATCTTGGTAATCTATCCACATTTGGATTGCCTCAAAGCCCATTCTTTGGAGGTCTGTCATGTGTTCAGTATTACCTGTTTCAATTGCCTGGACTATTGAAAGATGCAACATGTAATCTACCATTGGATTATGGATATACACTGGGCCGGCTTGGGCTTCCGTCAGCCAAAAATCATCTGGTAATACCTCATGCTCTGGCCAGATATGTGATAAAAAGCGAACATTATGCAGTTTAATAAGCGCTTCCGCGTGTGGGCTGTTAATGTTTGCTACATAATATCCGTTTATAGGCCAGTATGCTTGTAAATAAACAGGTCTTGAATCAGAAGCAGGAACAGGGAATGCGCGCCATCTGGCTTCTGGGTTATAGTGAATAGCATCCGGGAAAGGCCAATATGAAGCCCAGTTTGGAGCAAATGTTATACCCACCGAACCATTGACGATATCTTCGTTTACCCTGTCAACATCCATAACACCGAACTCCCGGCTTAGTATGCCTTCATCAATCATATATTGTAATGCTGCAAGCCCGTCTCTTACTTCGGGTTGAATAGAGCCAAATACCAATTGCCCAGTATTATCTCTTATCCAAATATTTGGATAAGCATGGAAAGCATTAAAGATAGGAAAAGCACCATGAATGAAGCTTGTGACACTGCTTTCAAGTGCGATACCATATGTGGCACCAAAATCTGACATGAATATGCGGGCCATGTCAGTTAACTCATCTATTGTTTGAGGTGCACTAAGCCCCGCGGCTTCCATCCAGTCTGAACGGGCCCACATGATATCTGGTGCAGTGATAGGGCCGTATCCCATTTGGGGCATAGCCATAATTCTTCCGTTGTTATCCCAGGCAGATTCAAAACCTTCCGGGAAAAATTCGTACATCTCTTTGAGGCTAGGAGAGACAAGTTCATTAAAATAATCTGTCAAATCTGCAATCAATCCGTCTTGCTTTAACATAACAAAATTTGCAGGATCTACACGAAAAAAGTCAGGCAAGTCGCCAGAGGCTATAGCAAGGCTTAGTCTTGTGCCATACTGAGACATATCTACTGTCCAATTATACTCGACTCGGATATTCATTAAATCTTCAGCCATATCTAAATAGGCGTTGTTAGTAATGCTTCGGCCTTCTGGGAATAAAAATGCATCGCTTACACCTTTAAAGCTTGTAACCACTGTCAACTCATCAAATGCTTGATTGCGTAGCCACCCTACAGGGTCGTCAAACCAATCAATATTTTCTGTTGTTACTGCTGGGCCGTCATCTGCTACAGCCGCGTCATCTTCTGCAACCTCCTGTTCGTTAGCGTCAGCATCCTGTGTTTGAGCCGGTGGCGGCTCATCCAATGGAGTGTCAGCTTCTCCACTGTCGCAGGCTGTAAGTATCAGCATTGAGGTTAATAAAGCAGCCACAACCACAATACATTTAACAATGTTCATCTTCATCTTTAATCAATCCTCCCATACAATGTCTGTATTTGTTGAGTACATACATATTATAATGGGGTAAATTGAAAATAAAAATTGAACTATTTTTACATTAATGACCTTTTTTACGGCCTTTGGTAAAAAGCCGAAATTATCTGCCTTTGAGGCCTTTTTTATCGTTTATTTATCATAATGCATTTTCCTAAAACTATTAGGCGAAACACCCGTTTTTTTCTTAAAGATACGGTTGAAGTATTCGTTGGTATCAATACCGACCAGCTTAGCTATCTCATACACTTTTAACTGTGTTCCTCTAAGCAGCTTTTTAGCTTCTGTTATACGGGCATCCATAATATATTCAGATAATGTCACACCCGTAGTTTGCTTGAATATCCTAGACAGGTAACTCGGTGTTAAATAAACAACACTAGAAAGCTTCTGCAAAGAAAGGTCATCGTTAATATGTTCTGAAACATATTGCTTTAAATGGGTTACAGCATCCGTATCAACATCAACAATAAGTGCTTTTATATCAGCTTCCGCCACTTGTTTTTTTTCAGCATTTCCCACTACTTGTATTTCCCTTGCATTCTCCAAAGTTTTTATTTTCTCTGTGTATTCCAAATTTTCTAAGAGCCTGTTAAGGGATTCGATAATTTCTTTCTTGATGTTTATTTTCAGTATATAGTCGTCGCATCTGCTTTTTAGAGCCGAATATGCATAGTCAAAGTCGGCATAGCCTGTGAGAAAAACAATCTTGACATAAGGGTTAACACGGCGGGCTTCTTCGGCCAAATCAAAGCCAGTATATTTTGGCATCTTGATATCAGTAACAAGAATATCCGTTTTGCCATCTTTAAGCCTATCCATAGCTGCGGCACTGTATGAAGTCGTGATTATATTAAATGATTCACTAAAAGTTCTGGATAAAACACCATATAAGCTTTCTACGATTTCAAGTTCATCATCTACCAACATCAGGTTGTACATTGCAAATGCCTCCCTCCTGCTGCCCATCAGTTCCCTTTTCCTGTTTCTCATCAATAGAGTTCTTTTGGAATTAATTTTATAGATACACCAAGCCCTCCCCGTTGGCTTTTACTAAAACTAATCCCACTTCCTGTATCCATAAATAACCCCAGTCGCTTATGGATATTTAATAAGCCAGAAGGCTCTTTTATTTCATCACCCGTGAATATATTTTCCAAATATGCAATTTTTGTGCTATCAACAATGGAGCTATTATCTTCTACATGGACTACTACTCCAGTTTTGCTGGATCGTAATTTGGCCTTATGTAGACAATCGTTCTCGGGCTCAATTAAACGCTCATTCTCCTCAATTATTTGAAACCAAACCCATAGCACACCGTCTTCATCCTTATCTTCTAACCCATATTTAAACGCGTTTTCAATAACAGGCTGTAAAATCAATTTAGGAACGGTAATTTGCCCGGCACAATCTGGCAAATCATCAAATATAACTGTTACCCGGTTTCTAAAGCGTATCCCTTGTATTTCTGCATAAATTCGTGCGTGTTCTACTTCATCGGCCAGCGTAGTGGTGATACTCCCTTTTTTTGTTATAAATTGAAAATACGTACCCAACATACCACAAAATTGTTCCGCGCCTTCCAAGTCTCTTTTTTCTATCCGGGCTTGCAATGTAAAAAAGCTATTATATAAAAAATGTGGATTTACCTGAGCCTGTAGTTGCTTAAGCTCTGCTTGGCTTACTAGTAATTTTTGCAGATACACCTCAGAAATTAGATGCTTCAAGTTTGCAACAGTCTCATTAAAAGACTTAAATAGAAACCCAAACTCATTCATTTGCTCGTGTACGATTTCTATGTCAAAATCATTGTTCCCGAGCGCATGAAAACCATCTGTTAATAAGTTTATTGGTTTTTTTATAAGCTTATAGGTGTAGCTTGAAAAAATGATTATCACAGCCACCATACAAGCCGAAAGTATTAAATACCAAAAATAAAGTTGTTCTATATCCCCAAAAATGGCACCCTCAGGAGTGAGCTGCAAATAGACGGCATTAAGTGTGTTTGAATGTGTACTAACCAAAAAATACCGATTCGCAAGGGACAGTGACGATAATACATCGTTGCCGCTAACAACTGGGTAATTTATGTATAAAGCAAGAATATTTTCAGTTATTTCAGCATTAGCATTAGACAAAATAAACTGACTCTCTGGGATAATCAAGAAAAACATCGAATCAGGAAAATAAGTATCCAATATCATCCGCTCATAAATATTATTTTTGGCTAGTTGCGCCTCTAAAGCAAAAAGCGGTATGTCTGGAAGCCTATGATAGGATAATCTTGAAAAGGAATGCAAATATAAGTTTTCATCAGTTCTTGTGAGTAAAGGGTTTTGATTATGGCCATTAAACACAGTCATATCGTTATAATCTATATGACTATAGCTTGGCAGTCTGGTTGAATTGACTTTCATCCCTATGGCCGGTATATATGCGCTTACCACTTCAATAAAACGGTTAGTGTTGGTAAAATACGCAAGCCTATTTCTAAGCCGGTTAATACTCCTTACATGGTCGAAATTCATTGTAAAATCTCTAACACCTGCAAGGTCAACCAGATCACCATCAAAGGTTAGAAAGTTCAACGCTTCTTGTGTATATAGTATTTCGTCTTCGAATTGTGAAAGAAAGCCCTCCATGCGCATATAAGAACTATTATGGAATTGTTCATGCAATTGATTCCTGCTAATAAAAAATATAACAGTACCAATACCGTAAATAGGCAGCATAATCAATAAGAAAATAATAATCAAGCGTGTGAAGATAGAATATACCCAGCGATTTTCTTTTCCTTCAAATTTCATACGCACATCGCCTTTTTCATAATATCCACTTCGTGAAGTTTTATGTTGAGTTTCCACATATTAGGCAGTATCTGTTTAGTAGTTCTATCAAAGAAACATAAATGTGTCAATTATTTTACAAAAACAAATGAATAATTGTGCATTATGCCAAAGTTTCATTGCAAAAATATCTGTCTTGCACTGCTTGCATTGCTATAGTAAAATGCGCAGAAATATGATTTTTTGAAAGGGGAGAACTAATGAAAGAGACACTGACACGGCGTGAACGAGTGTTACGCGCAATTGAACGCAGACCAGTAGACCGGACACCTATTGACTTAGGCTGCCATTTTTCCACGGGTATCTCTGCATTTGCTTATCAGGAATTACGCGAGTATCTGGGATTAGCTCGCACACCGATTGAAGTGCCAGATACCTTTCAATTTTTAGCGAGAGTAGACATGGATGTGCTAGAACGCTTCCATTGTGATTGTATGCTTTTTTCTCCCCCTTGGCCGGCAACACATACCTGGAGACCCCGGGGTCAATATGAGTTTGAGATATCAGCAGAAGTTATACCAGTTCGTCAAGATGACGGTGCTTGGATATTTACTGGAAAAGATGGTGGTGGTGCAAAATCACCTGAAGGCGGATTCTTTTTTGATGGCGGTTATTTCAATCCATGGCCCGAATCACACAACTTCAATGCTGAGGCTGCCCGTCAAGTTGAATATATTTACAAAGAAACCGATTATTTCACACTCTATATCGGTGACTTGAGCGCGTATTTTTCCGACTCCCCTGATTATTTAATGGACTTAATGCTTGAGCCAGAAGAAATGACACGCCGCTTCAAAAACGAATATCAGAGAAATATTGAACAGGCCGACGACATCATCAATCACTGCGGACATTATGTTCAGGGCCTATGCTTTGCTTCTGATTTAGGCACACAAAGGGCACCCTTTGTAAATCCAGAAATTTATGCAGACTTAGTTGCACCATGGCTTAAAAAGACAATAGGGCATATAAAATCCAAATCGGACTACAAAATCTTCTTTCATACATGCGGCGCTATGGAGCCATTTATCCCTATTCTAATCGACTGTGGTGTGGACATCTTAAATCCTGTGCAGGTCAGTTGCGACAACATGGAACCCTTCGCTCTCAAGAAAAAATACGGAGATAAAATATGTTTTTGGGGTGGTGGCTGCGACACTCATGGGGCATTTGGAAATGGTACAGCAGAAGACGTCGCTGAGAATGTACGGTATCTGATGTCTGCCCTGGCACCCCAAAGCGGCTTTGTATTCAATCAAGTGCACAACATTATGGGCAATGTAAAGCCAGAAAACATTGTAGCTATGCTTGATACTGCCTATGAAGAAAGTTTCAAGTATGGTGAGCTATAATATATTTTTGAGATAGACGTTTCGCTTTAAAATTGGCTTGAAGAATATGATCTTGCAGATTACAATTTAGTAAATATTCGAATTCTCCTGCGTTATACACGACGGGAGCATATCACAAAAATAAAATATAAGAGGTGAGCGATGACTGCCAGAGAAATTATAACTAAGCGCCTAAATCATGAAGGCACCGAAGTAACGCCCTACACAATTGCTATAGAGTCGGAATTATACAAAAGGCTTACAGACTACTATGGCGACCAAGCCTGGGAGCAAAAAAAGCTGCGACAATTTATATGCAGTTATTTAAACGTGGATACGCAGCAGCTGCGTGCGTTAGACAATGTATATTCACGTGATGCCTTTGGTGCCCTTTGGCGAATGGACCAAAAACCCTGGCACTTGGAAACACCACCTTTACCTGAGCCAAGCCTTGCTGGTTACAATTTTCCCAGTCCAGAGGTTTTCACAAAACCCATTTATGAAAATAAGGCAGAAGCTATCCAAAAATACAACGCAGATACCGAACACTACCGCATTATCAACATGGGCTGGGGAATATTTGAAAACACATGGCGGCTGCGGGGTTTTGAAAACATGCTTATGGACACCATAGCAGATGAAGATTTTTATATGGAAGTCTGCGAAAAAATCACTGAACTGTATATAGCTATGCTAAAGGCTTGTGCAGATGTACCGGCAGATGCATACATGTTTGGTGATGATTGGGGCGACCAGCGGGGTATTATTATAGGCCCCCAGCGCTGGCGTAAGTTTATAAAACCCTGCTGGGCTAAAATATATGCAGAAGTTCACCGGCAAGGGAAAAAATCTATACAGCACTCCTGCGGAAGTATCGTTCAAATTTACGATGACTTAATTGAGATTGGAATGGACTGTCACGAAAGTGCGCAACCCGAACCAGAGGGAATGGCAACAGAGTTGATAAAAGCAAAATGGGGAGACCGTATGTCTTTTTGGGGTTGCCTTGGAAGCCAAAGTGTCCTTAACAGCGGGACTCCTGATGAAATTACACATGAAATAAAACGCCTTCACAACCTATTCAAAAAAGAAGGTGGATACGTTCTTGCACCGGCAAAACCACTTCTTGACGAAATGAACATTGACAGTGCAGTAGCAGTTATAGAGGCTTTGGCTGGACTTGGTTAACCATAAAAATCCCAGGTTTACCAAATAAATGATTCCATTGGCTGAAGAATTACGCATTCAGCCTCCGTCTTACGCTCGTTTAGGAAGTAACGGAAACTCTCCGGATTCTCGCTGTTGAGCGTCATCACATCGTAATGGTTTGGGATGACATACCTCGGCCCTACTGCCAGGGTAAGCTCAACAGCGTCGGGGATGTGCAAATTCCCCCATTTACCGTTTATACAGGGCAAAAGTACATCTACCTTCGGGGCAGCTTTTAGCAACAAATTGCAAAATGCGGTGTCAGATGTATGATATACGGTTTTACCATTTTCAAAGGCAATCGAATAACCACAGGTATCTAAGCAATCTGGTCCAGTCGCGAGAGCAAACACGCCGTTAATTTTCACACCTTTTATCTTTACAGAATCGCCATGGTCTACCACATTGATATTCTTAACACCTAGGCTTTTGAGCTTTTTTGCAGCATGACGTGGTGCAATAAATTCGGATGTATCCTTATATTGATATGCGTCAATCGTCTCAGGATCCAAATGGTCCATGTGGTCATGGGTCACAATAAAAATGTCTGCCTTTATCAGTGCAGGGTCTACCGGCACAGGATAAGCCCTTGCAAATAACGGCGCCGTCCTCCCAACGCTGTCACTTAAATATGGGTCAATTATAACCGTCTTTCTGGCGGCCTTCATATAATACCCAGCCTGCCCAAGAAACCACAGTGCTGCCTTATCGTCTGCTAACATCAATTCATCCCAAGGTACCATTTTTCGCTCCTCGCAAACTTTAGTATATTAGACTTCTCCCAAAATACCGAATACGCGGCCAAAAAACTTACTAATGCCTAAGATTTTTTGGCCGCAAATGTAATTTTGGGAGAAGCTTATTTAAATGCTACAATGCACCATACTTATCATAAACCTCCCGCAGACTTTTACCGGCTAAAAGCTCCTTACGGGATTCGTTCTCCCTATGGGCTTTATCAAGAGCCATTTCGAACACTTGTTGCTCTATGTGTCTGGGTATAACCACAACCCCATCAAAGTCAGCAAACACCAAGTCACCTGGGTTAACCAGCACCTCGCCGCACCTTACGGGTACATCGTAAGCCATTACCAAGCCGCGGCCTTTACTGTCTAGAGGCCTTATCCCTTTGTAAAACACTGGGAAATTAAGCTCTTTTATGCGGACACAATCCCGTATTTGACTGTCACAAATACAGCCGGCCACCCCTTTTTGCTTTGACAGGGTACTCATTAGCTCGCCCCATGGTGCATTGGTGCCGCCATGGTCTGTAGAGTGGACAACAACATCGTCTTCTTGCAGCGAATCCATTGCTTCTATTTCGCAACCATATGGGTTTTCTGGGACGTCGTAGTCTGTTTCCATCCATCTAAATGTACGTGCACGGCCAATAATAGTGCAACAGTTTTCGTCTAATGGGCGCAAACGCTGATGCATAGCTTGTGTGCGGACTCCTAAGTCGTCTAAGATGTCGCATACTGCCGCTACATACAGGTTTTCTCGTATCCAATTAAAAAGTTCCCTATCCTTTAACATCATGTCCTCCTGTTCGCCCATAAGGCTTTGAGCCGAACCAAAATCGCCTTTACCCAAAGTGTCAAAACCCAAAATCGCCTTTACCAAAAGTGTCAAAACTGATTTAGTTTACTTTATATTTTTCTATTGCGTCTTCGTTAACCATGATACCAAGCCCTGGGGCATCTGGTACTTTAATCATGCCATCTGCATCCATTTTTATCGGGTTTTCTATAACATCTTTTAACATTGGCCCCATGGATACATTGTACTCTAAGAATAAGCTACGCGGTAGCGCTGCATTTGCGTGTAAGCTAGCCGCTGTTAATAAATCCGTCAACCATGCGTGTGGGCAAACATCAATGCCGGCCACTTCTGCTTCCCACATGATTTTCCTAAAAGCCGTAAAACCGCCGCATCGTGAAAGGTCTGGCTGTGCTACATCAATTTTACCTTGTTGTATCAGCTGCCTAAACCCCCAGCCAGTTGCCTCTTGCTCGCCTGCGGCTATACGAACATTTATGCCGGCTTCTTTTACACGGGCATATCCGTCATAGTTTTCAGGATGCAAAAAGTCCTCAAGCCAGTATACATTCAATGGCTCTAAGCGGCGCATCAGCTCTATTGCTTCGTATGGGCTGCGGTTATATTTCCACCCAGCATCTACCATCAGGTGTACATCATCACCAATAGTTTTGCGCGCAGCAGTTACTAGCGCTACGTCTTTTTTCATGTCCGGCCCAAAGGCTCCCCACCCAAATTTAATTGCCTTAAATCCTTTTTCCAGATAATCCGCACATGCACGAGACATATCATCTGGGGTAGGCCTAAACAGGGTAGAGGCATATGCTTGCACCTTGTCACGATACTTTGCACCCAGCAGCTTATGCACGGGCTTACCGGTTGCTTTGCCGATAATATCATGACAAGCAATATCAAAGCCTGAAAGCACCTGCATGGCCGCACCACGCCGCCCAAAATATGCCATACCGCGATAGATAACATCCCACAAACGCTCTGTTTCAAAAGGATCTTGGCCAACTACAAGTACCCGCAACCCCTCCATCATATCACTGCCAGTTCTGGGTGCATCTATTACCGCCTTTGCCACATGCGGCGCAGTTTCTACATCAGACCAGCCAACAATCCCTTCATCTGTTGTTACTTTTATTAGGAAGCAATATGCCACGCCAGGCGCTTCTTCGCTGCCGGTGGGGTTGGTGTACAGCTGGGGTGCTTTAAGTACGATTCCTTCTACATTTGTAATTTTCATGATAACACCATATATCCCTTCATTAAATTCTGGATACAGAACGCAGTGCGCAAATTAATCCTAGCAAAGAATTTTGCATAAGTCAAACTATATAGCCACATCACGGCGCCTGTAAAATACCAATCCACACACGGTTAAAGCTAATGCAAGTACTGTTAAACTCAACAAGGGGAAAATACGCATATTCTCTAATGGCAGTTGCGGTATATGATAAAAAGGAGACAACATCATAGCCCTCTGAGGTATGTTGAGTAATTCTCCAAAAAATCCGAGCATGAATATATAAATAAAATACCCCCAACAGAGTGCGACTGCTTTAGGAAAAACACCAACAAAGAAGATGCTTAACCCTAACATAGTCCACAATGCAGGAACATACACCATCATCGAATGAATCAATGAGCCAAACCCAAGCGGAGTTTCCAGCATTAAGGAACTGACCGCCCATAAACCTACGGTTATTACAAAAGGCATGAGTAGGCTTGCAATAAAAGCAAGAGCGACAAAACTTGCCAGGTAATAAGGGCGAGAGATTGCCCTGCTAAGTATGGGTTCGGCCCGCCCTTCTTTTTCTTCTCGTAAAACCTTAAAAACCAATATCATCACAGGCGCAATACAAACTATTGCAAAGCCCACATTAAGAAACATTGTAAAAAGTTCTACAGCAGAAAAATCAGCAGATGTAGGCATTAGCATTTGAAATGCTCCGTTTTCTCCTGCAAAGTGTTCG
>Ga0123355_10007409_pt1 | contig 16439 bp, 18 predicted proteins | sample TergutEmb28metaG_3_FD_89872 | JGI IMG/M metagenome (GOLD analysis project Ga0123355, IMG submission 89872) | Embiratermes neotenicus P1 segment gut microbial communities from Petit-Saut dam, French Guiana - Emb289 P1 | ecosystem: Host-associated > Arthropoda: Insects > Digestive system > Gut ...
CATTTTTATTGTATATTATTATTATTTTAATTTTGTTTTATTTTATGATATTTTTTTTGGTTTTTCTATTTGTTTTTTTTTTTTTAATCAATTTGTATATTGAGATCAGAGGTAAGGAAGTAAAAGTTAAAATTCTGTGAGGCTATATATCTGATATACTGGGTCATTACTGTATAGTTAATATGAAATGATTATCAGAAGAGTTGAAAATATAAAATGGTGCAACATGGATTGCTGTTGGAGTGTTTGCACTTTCAGTTTGTTTGAATCATGAAAACATTGATCCTTGAGAGTGGAGTACTGAGATATTACAAAGTTCTTCGCTACAAGATGTCCTCAAACTTAGCAGTATCTCTTACAAAACAGTATCTTCCAATTGATAACCATAAATTACAAATTCAACTAATCTTTTTGTACAAAACATGGACAATTCCTCATACAGTTACCTTAAATGTCTAGTTGTTAATACAGTAATATTCGTGAATAGGTTGCTGTGAACCTGATCTTGTTTCACAATTTTTTTTTATTTTTTATTTTTTAAATACCAAAATATTTTAAACATTCTCTTCAACGATGAGCTCTGAACACTCATGAAGAATTTTTCTGCACTGGAAAGCATTTTACACCATTTGTTTAGAGTACTGATATTGTGCTCTGTGAATGTAGATGCAAATTGAAACTATTAAATAAGAGGAGGTAAACAACAGACAAGTTACTGTTGAAATTGCAAATTGAGGTACACAATTACAGGAGTAATGCATTTTAGGTGCTTAGATAAAGCAATGTATTGCTGTTTGGTTTCTGACAGTTGGGAGTGAAGTTTGCAAAAACATAGCTGGCCAACAAATTTTTCTCCAGTAACGGTGAAAGTGTTGCATATTGAAAACCAGAGAACAAAATATAAGAGGTTTTATGTGTTAGAAGTTTTTACTTTACTTTAAATCTTAAAACTGGAACTTAAAATAATACAATAGAAGGTGTTTTGAAAGGATTCATATGGTTCAAGTTAGGTTCAAGTGGCAGGCCCTTGTGAACACAGTATTCAACTTGTTGTTTCCATATAATGTGAGGAGTAGTGTTACTAACTGAGCAACCATTAGCTTTACTACATGGAGATGGTTCAGTTAGCTACTTTAAACTACAGTTGATCTGTAAGAGTTCCCATGTTGTGGTAATGTGACTAGCCGCAGTGTGGTTACTTTGTTAGGGGAGACAGTGTTGACTGGTTGGCCTGCCTGTGCCTACTGTGAAGGGGAGGGGGAAAGGCAATATGTGTTGTTTCTGCTTGGATTGCAGGAATCTTCTGATGCTGATACATCGGATGATTGAATTTGTGATTCGAGAAGGTCCTATGTTTGAGGCAATGATTATGAACAGGGAGATCAACAATCCTATGTTCCGGTAAGTTTTGTTGCATTTTGTGCACATAAAGCTCAAAATATTTTCTCCTCAAGTGACATTGGTGTGAATTTTTTTTTTCTATCAACAGGTTCCTCTTTGAAAACCAGAGTCCAGCACATGTTTACTACAGGTGGAAACTGTTCTCACTGTTGCAAGGTGACCTGCAGTTACGCTGGCGCACTCAGGAGTTTCGTATGTTCAAAGGTATAGAACAGAAGTGGGTGGGACTTTACCATACTTGCAGCATGTCTGGCAGCAACCTGCCGGCCCGCTCATGGCTTGCCACATCACTGACTGCATGTGAAATATAGCTTTGTCAATAAAGTTAACACTTCTGTGGTTATTTTACCGTAAAATGATAATCCATGAGATTAATTTATATTCTCTGAATTTTAAAATGTGCATTTTTAGCCCATTCTCATCTTTTTAGATTTTAGGTCGTCATGGTGAATATGGTTAGGGTCTTCTTTGATGTTATAATACATGTAGTATAATTTAACTGAAGGTTACATAATTATAATAAACTAAGTAAAAGTTTATATTTTTAGAATTGTAATTTCAAACATAGATTATTTGATTGTTTATATTTTTAACCTTTTGGCGCCGGAATTATTTTTTTAATTTTAGCACACCCTGTATATAAAATGTGAATAATACAGGAACCAAATACATTAGATTTATGAAACAAACTGCATTTCGAAGAGGAAAAAACGGAGAGTATATATTATGTTTAAAATATTCAGTACCTATATTTGTTGAATGAATATATAAAATGCAACATTTAGAGGTTAGCGGTGCGGTACGACCACTATAGTCGTCGTCAGGCGTCAAAAGGTTAATATGCTATTTTGGGTCATCCTTCTAAAGATGCGTTTTCATTCACATTTATTGTTACTTCACATTTATCTCTTCACTTTCATATATTTTGGTAATTTGATGACAGCACATCAGTGCCAGAACATGTCATAAAGTTATAGCTTACAGCCATTTGGATGGAGACAAGAATACAGATTTAAGAAGTCCATGTTCTGGAGTGTGACCCCCTGAAGATGGAAGCAGTAAGTTCCTCCAAAATGTTGGCAGGTTTTTACCCACCACATGGTGTCACATCCCAGAAGACGGCGTTTCACAACCATGAGAACCGTAAATCTCATGAGTGCTGTTATGATGAACGTCACATTCATTATATTCACTTTGTCATTTGTTGCTTTTGGATTACAGGAGGATCAATATGGAGGCCACCACCTATGCACCCCTACACACAAGGGATGCCAGATGAGTTGGTAGAAGGTGAGGAAAAGGAACCTCGGAAGGGGAGTCTGTCCAACACGTAAGTTAACCTTGCAGTCTTCAGGGTTGGTGCATTAGCCCTTTAGTGCTGGAATTAAGTGTGTGATATGTTCTACAACAGACTGTCAATTTAAATGGCTACTGTTACTTTGCATGTTCTTGGCAAAGACTGTAGTTGACGTTTGGTGTCAGAGGGTTAATGGAACTAGAGATCCTGTTCTTTGCCTGATTTATGCATTTGTTCATAAATTGGAAACCATAGGGTTGTCATTCTGTTCATCTGTCTGTGTTTTGCCTTGTAAGCTATTGAGTTCAGTGATATTGTTGCCACATAGCTATGCTGCCTTCCAACTAATTTCATTTTGGTGCATGCAGTTCCTCTGTAATATAGAATTTACTTGAAGGGCAAACAAGTTGTCCTTTCTCTTTTGAAGTATTTGTAAATCAGGCATGTCTTAAACCCCATTTGTTTAATTATATTAAAAAAAATTACATTTAATTTTAATTATGTTGTGTAACAGCAAATTAAGTTATATGTTAATTATATGCCTTTAATATACACTTAGACATCTGAGTGCATTTAGGTGGAAGTTTCATGTCTTATTGACAGTAAGGGACTGTGGTAATCTTTGTGTAGGTTCAGATGGTTTTTGATTGTTTAGTATACACATCCAGGAACGTACACACACGTGCATGCATGCTCTCTCTCTCTCTCTGTCTTTCTCGAACATTTACTGTGTTCCATTTGACATTTAATGAACTCAGAAACAATAATACTGACAGTAAAAGTGTACGGTACGTAAAACACATGCTTAATTTTTTTCTACAACTTTTATTTGCAACATTTTTACTTCAATAAATATTTAGTGAGTAAGGCTTGAAATGCACACAGAAAACCACTTATGTCTTTACATATTGTCTGTGATTGTTACCTGATTTGCCCAGACATTGGAATATATCAGATTTTGGTAAAATTGCCCAATATGAGTTGTGTGGAAATCTGTACAGCAGTTCTTGATTTGTTACCATGTGGACAGTTGTGGCAAAGCTAACAGGCATGTTTTTGTGTTGTATTACTTTGTGAACATGCCAAAAATGGCTTAGCTGTGTACTGTTAAGCAGTGATGCGTATCTCATTTTTGTTATGCTCATGTTTGTGCAGGCAGAGGGACAGGCTAGAAGACCTGCTGCGCAACATGACCCCAGAACGTTTGAAGGTGGCTGAGTCTATGGTGTTTTGCATAGAGCACAGTGAGGCTGCTGATGAAATCTGTGACTGTATTGCGGAGTCCTTATCTATTCTGCAGACGCCTATTCCGAAAAAGGTAATTCCTGCTTTTTATACTTCATGTGGGTGTGGAACTTGGTGTTTGATATGAATGTGGTGTGGGGAATGCCGGGTTGCAGAGGGGAATATTTGGAAGTAGTGGGAGAATGGGAAAAACAGTGTAACCGTTGGAAGCCTGATATTCCTGTAAATGATAGTTAAGAAGGCAGTATGAACCTCGCGGAAAACACTGCATTTCCGTTACAAAAAAAAACCCAGTTAATGCCTTTTCATGTGAGAATCATACAAAGCATATAAATATACAGTTTGGGCAAATTCTGAAGTTTGTAGTGACATTTAAAGGCATAGTAAAATTAGGTAAGAAATGTGTGCATGGTGACAGTCCAGAAACCTGAAGAGAAGAGAGAACTTGGGAGACCTAATTACAGATGGGAGGATACTACTCAGATGCGTCTTAAAGAAATGATGTACGCTGTTCGGACTGCATTCATCTTACCCGCACCGTAGAACATGTGGCAGGCTGTTGTGATCCAAGTAATGAACTGTCAGGTTTCTTGACCCAGCTGAGCAGCAGAGTTGGTTATCATTCTTTCTTTCCCTCTCCCAGCCTCATCTTGATTCTGCTGTTTGCTATGGTGTGAAGTGAACACACCCTTATATATATATATATATATATACACACACACACACATATATACATACATACACATATATATATACACACACACAGGAGTGCTGATAAGTCCTTAGCCCGACTGGAAAGGAAACAAGGTAATGTTTCTGTCAGAATGGCGTGAATTTACTTCGTCGCCTTGCCTTGCAGGGGGAAAAAACTTGATGACAGCTTACGTCTCAGTGTTGTTGAAATAGCGTGCATCGCTGAAATGCTTCTGAGCTTGTTTCCTTCCTGGTCGGGCTAAGGACTTATCAGCACTCCGGTATGTATGTGTGTCTGTGTGTGTAGGCACATGTGTAATACTAAATATGCGTGTCCTTTGTTTCAGATAGCGCGACTATACCTCATTTCTGATATTTTACACAACTGTGGTGTCAAGATAACCAATGCTTCTTATTATAGGAAAGGGTAAGTGAATGTCAAGCAAAACATATCATGTGAGACTTCCAGGTTCTCATAGTGGTGTTGATAAAGATTGGAGTCTTCCAGGATGTTACGCCCTGTAGAATGGTAAATAGTTACCTGTTGTTACTTATATATGCCGGTATAACATCCTAGAACACTGAAGTCTTCAGGTCCTGTGTCTCACAGAAACTCATTTTTGCATGCTCAGTATTCGTTGACAGTTTTTCTGATAGTGTACTGCTGCAACATGTTTTCAGTCTAAAACTTCACATTTATTCTCAAATTTTAGTCTTGATATCAGTGGGAAAAGTAATTGTAAAGTATTCCCTGTCCACGCCATGGAGACGTGTGTGAGGAGTAGAGGTATAGTACCACTAATTCTTCACCTAGCTTCTAGTTGGAGGTGAGTGGTCAGCCTCACACCATGACTGCTTTACCCCTGCAGAGAGAGGATGGGCCCAGAGTTCATACAGATGCTATGGAAAAGGGAAAAATATCTTGCCCAGGCTGGGAATCGAAACTCGTGAATGCCCGGCACATAGCCTAGTCACGGTGTTGACTGAGTTACGCTGGCTGTTTTATTTATTGTATATTACACCCAGGGGAAAGCAATGGCAAACTACCCCCAAGAACTTGCCCAGGATGCAGTGTGCCAGAGCCATACCCTTCACATGACTGGGCTCTGGTTCCTGCCAAGTCCAGCCTTCAAGGCTGAATACTAATAAATGAATGAATATTACACCAATTTGAACAAAAGAGTACAAACACACATTATGTGGATCAAGTCTGAATTCAAGTCTCTGAACTCCAGCACATTTTATTATGTTGTTATGGAATGTACCTCACAAGAAGACTGTTTTGTGTTTTTTATGAAATGACAGTGATTGATTAGATGTCTGCTGTAACTTGGCACCCAATTGTCATGGAAATTTAAGGCTGAACCAACACGAACACAAAATAAAATTATGCACTGGCGTTGTCTGTCCCGACTCTTTGCTACGAGGAGAGTGTGATTGTGATAAAGAAATGTGCCTGGTTACAGCTGAAACTTTCATATCTTATAGTAGACATTTCATTGCACTGGCAGTGCTTTTAAGATTTTCATTTTCTGTTATCAGCACCATCACCAACAACAGTCTTGCCACAGCACCTGTGGTGATGGGAGAGTGTGATAGAAGGGGCAGTGTGTACTGTACTGTGTCTTGTGTACTGTGTTGATGTAGGTTGATTGGGCACATGTTATAAGTATTTCAGTTTTCAGGTTGTGTGAAGGTTTTATACCATTACAGATTGGAGTCTCGATTACTTAACATCTTCCAAGATGTGCATGCTGCCTATATGAGCCTGGAAAGTCGACTTAAGGCAGAAGGGTTCAAGCTACGAGTCATGCAGATGTTTCGTGCGTGGGAGGAGTGGGCTGTGTACCCAAAGGACTTCCTTATTAAATTGCAAAACACCTTCCTTGGACTGACTAGCACAGTGAGTTCCTTAGATATGTTATAAACTCGTTACATTATAAAGCTTTGATATTTATAACATGTCTTCTTGGCTGAGATTCATTGAGAAGTCCAGATTCAATCCCAGGGTAGTCCAGGTTGGATTTGTGGTGGACGGAGTGTGAACAGGACTTCTTTTCCAGGCTTAGCTAGTTTGGAACATCTGTTTCACCCATAATTAAACACCATACATTATAATAAATTCCTTTGTCGGTACTGTATTTAGACGGGGGGATGATATTAAACTGGATCTTAAAGAAATAAGTTTGGAGGGCACGGACTGGATTTATATGGCTGAGGACAATGACAAGTGGTAGGCTGTTGTAAACATTCTAATGAACATTTGGGTTCCATAAATTAGAGGGAATTTCTTGATTAGCTGAGCAACTGGCAGCTCCTCAAAGAGCCTGTTCATTGCAGTTAGGCAGTTGTGTGTACTGTGTTTGTCATCTTTTATTCTGTTTGTGTTACTGCCTTCATATCAATGGGAAATCCATTTTCATGTAACTTGACAACATGTTCAAAGTGACTGAGGAACTGTTAGCTTCTCAGAGAATCTGTTCAGTGGAGTTAGGTAGTTATGTGTATTGTATCTGTCATATCGTATGGTATTTCCCTTATATGTATGTGTGTCACCTTTAATTATTTCTGCATATCAGTGGGAAATTCATTTTCAAGTACCTGGACAGTGTGTTCTGAGTGGTTTGGTTAAGGCTCCTGCTTCATATTCACTAGGTCTTGGGGGTTTAACCTTAGCCACTGGCGGTACCATATGTATGATGGTAGTACCGCCACCACCCATTGACTGCATTTCATATATATTTTCAACAGATATACTTAACTGAATTTTTTTTGAGACATGCTGCACTGTCTCCAGTTTTTGCTCCCCAGCATGCTGTATAGTGCACAATGATGTCTTCTTTGGTTCATGTTTTACCTACATTTAAATATCCAGCCCCGGGGCCAAAAAGTTAACTGTTGTCCTTATTGAAGGTTTTCATAAGGTACATTATTCTCTGCAGTGAAATGCTGTACTGGTACATTACGGTATTCTGTTACCACTTCAGCTTTCTTCTTAATTTGCCATTCTTACTCATTACCTCAAGAAACTGAGATCTGTTAACTGAGAACTTTGCAACCTTTTTCCTTCAGCCAGTATTTGCTTACCAAAAGATATCTAAGAAGTTAGGTTATGTGTATCTATGTATCCTGTTTATTTATGGTTTCTTTGTTGGTGCTGTAACGTAGAACAAGTGTGTCTGTGTCAGTCATGTTAGTGAAATTGTGTGTAACACATGCTTGTTGGGTTTCTTCATCCAGTCGGATGGTAAGAGTCACCAGGAGAGTGAAGGAGAAGAAGAAGTTGAGGTACGGATGGAATCAGAACTGGATGGCATGCCCATGTCAGGAGGGGAGGGTGAAGGAGAAGATCTGGATGGTGTACCACTTGATGGTGCAGCTCTGCTGAAAGGAGCAATGAAACACACAAGGCCATTGCCAGCACCAGATGATGATCTGGATGGTGTGCCAAGTAAGTTCTGTATTTAGCTTGTGGTTATGTAGTGATGCCGTGTAGTCTTGTGGGTGGGTACCAACATTCCATGAACACCTTTTGCCCGTTCTTTAACCATGAAGTAGAGGTACCAAGTACTTCCAGAAGTTTGTCCCTCTCCACCAAACTACATGGTGTCACATTCAAGGGGACTGTAAACCTGATGCTGACTGTCATGAGGACCTCATATCTCATGAGTATTTTTATTCTTGCAGTGGATGATGACTTAGATGGTGAACCGATGTCGGAGGAGCTGGCTGACAGTGCCAATGCTGGCAGTAATAAGGGGAAATTGGCGAGTATGCCTGCTGGGTTCGTTCCGTCTCGGTGGGAAACTGTGGATCCAGAGCAGGTGGAAGCACAAGCCATGACAACCAGCAAGTGGGATCTTCTCGAACAGCCGGAGCAGCACGAGCAGGTGGAGGGACTAGATGATTTTGACAGCCCAGGAGGAGATGACTCACAAGAGGGGGACTATCAGAACTATGATGTGCGGTGAGTAGGAACACCTCATTGAATGAATTTGCAGTGTATAAATACAGCCTCATTTTGTGGCCAGCTTACTAAAATTTGTCATTCCTACATTTGCTTGAAACTGCATTATTTATTCAAACTACAGTACGCATTGTTTGGATTTAATATTTTGAACAGTTAAAGTTAGATGCTGACTAAGTTCTGTAAAGATTATTGGGAGATTTGAGGTTGCTGTACCACTTTGTGTTGTGTAATAAACTTTGTCTGAAAAGCATTAAGTTTTTTTTTGTGGGATGCAAAGGGATGTTGTGTTAGTAACCCATTTGTGCCAAAGTTACAGTATAACTCACTGACCAAACAAACTCCCTTTTCAAATCAGGTGGACACAACACACAAGCTCCATGGAGCTGTTTACCCCACAGGGCTCTAAAATTATGTCCAATAGTTGGCATGTTCTTGACTTTAACTGTAACCAACCTTTGGCATTTTAAGAAACAACCTGTGTATTGACTGTTGTTATTCAGCTCCAGAGCACTAATTATGTGGTGCTTCAGTTAGTAATTCCCTACACCCCCCCAACTGGTGCTGATTACAGGGACCTGAATGAGGACCGCAGAGCACGGTTACGGGAAATTGAGCTGAAGGCCGTCCAGTACCAGGATGAGTTGGAATGTGGACAGAGGACACTGAAAAGTGGCTGGACCATTCAGCAGCAAGTGGAACACTATCGACGTAAACTGCTGCGTAAGGTAAGTTACATACACTTCAACAGTGCTATGAACACTGATGTTCACCAGATGTGGTGTGGATGCGAGGAGCGTTTTTTTTTTTTAAATAGTGCTGTTCTTTGCTAAGATTATATAATGTCAGTAAGAAATGAATGAATGTCTGGAATGGTGGAATGATAGTGGCAGGGGAAAACCAAAGTACTCAGAAAAAAGCCTGTTCCAGGGCCACCGTCCACCACAAATTGCATGTGGACTGGCCTGGTTTCAAACCCAGGTTTCTTCAGTGAGGGGCTGGTGACTGCCACTGTCATGGCATGGCCCATGTTATGTGTCATTGCCACTGGGTGACTCACGCTTGGATATGACTTGGGACCTTGTTTATGGGTCTCCCACAACCTGAATGTTAAACAAGAATAAGTGAACAAGAGCATAAGTTTTGCTTCCAAATTCAAAATAAATGTTTGCAACAATAACCTTCTGCCTCAGTACACACTCTCATATCTTTGTTGCATCAGTTCATTAGGATTGTTTTTTAATGGTTTGCAGCATCCACAATGTGATGGACCAGTGCAGCTTGTTTACACTTTTCACTGGTACACCAGATGTTTCATATGACCATGCCAGTGTTGTGGATTGAAGTGATATTTTTTTATTGATCAGCAAGCAGTGATTGAGATACGTTACCACAGATGTACTAGGATGTGTGCTGAGGCTGAGGGTGATCATTGTGAACACTGATTGTAATTTTAGCAATGTACCTTATGTAAGGACTTGTTTACTTCCTCATTTTATGTCCACATGCCGATGGTGATAAATCTGTGAACATTGATCACTGAACCTGTTTGTGAAAGTACAGTCTGATATTGACCTGCGGCATAGATCATTTCTATTGGCCTCTCAAACTCACAAAAATTCTGTATCATTACCATGTGTCATTTGCTTGGCAAATTACGTCTGTCACTGTGTTTGTAATGCAGTCTTTTCTGTTGTTTTCTGATCTTTGTAAAGGCTGAGAAGGGTGAGAGAGAAAAGGAGAGTGAACGAGAACGAGCAGAAGCAGACAAGGACTCACAGCAGGAATCTTCAGCAGAACGAGAGCGGGACAGGCAGCAGGGTTCTGGGTTATCACAGGATAGGCGGAGACGTGGAGATAGAGAGAGCAGCCGCAGTGAACGCAGTAGTAGACGTTCATCATCACCTGATGATAATTATTATCATCGTACAGATAGAGACTCGTGAGTATTTATCCAAGCACGTGTAGTGTCCAAGCATTCTTTTATTTCTTGTCTCCCTTCAAGTGTCAGCATATGACCTTGTGGATTTGTCCTTTTTTGCGTATTTTCTGTTTGCTGCAATCCTCATTCATCCAGAATTGCTTTCATTTGTCCTTATCTTCCTTTTATTCTCCTTCTTCCCTCCTTCCATTTATGTTAAAATAATCTAGATCAGTATCCTTCACAACATGCCAGTACTAGAGAAAACAAACTAAAATTATGAGCCATGTTTTTCAGTGTTTTCCTCTATCAGTAATCCCTTTGGGCACAACAAAACATACACACCATTCCTGTCCTTCTGCGTGGTGCATCATGCCAGTGCTTCCACATGGCCTCCTGTTTGCTGATTTCTGAATCTTCTTCAGACTAGCAGTTGGCCCGTAGCAGGTCCTTTGTATACATAGGACAATACAAACACAAAGACATTTGTCCCTGCGGTAAATGGAATTGGTACACATTATCCCATTACTTGACGAACAACAGTTAGTGGTGCTAGAGTGTGTGACCAGAGACATTGGCTAAAAGTACATTTGTTTTTATAATTATAGATGTGAACATATGTACATTGTTACTGAATGATGTTTCAGGAATGATTAGTGCAATCTGTGAAACACAGAAGTAATTCATACTCTGCAGTACACTAACAGTGCTAATTTTTACTTATAATTGTGTCATACAAATGATTGAATTGCTTTGAGGAAATGTGTTTCATAACTACTAAATCATGTAGCAGCTGTGTACATCTCAGTTGACCTATATTTACGCAGATCAAGTTCGAGATCAAAATCGAAACGATCACGCAGCTCATCAGGCAGCCCTGTACCTTCAAAGCGTTCATATAGGTGAGTTGTTTTTATTGCATTATGTTTTACAAATATTGACTTCCTAGTTGCGTTTAATTTTTCTTTGGAAGGAACTGTTACCTTTAATTAGGCTGATTATTTCTGCCTATATATAATGTTGAATCATTGGTGAAGTTAATCCTTAGTTCGCCAGTCCCAGTGGCCGCGCAGTCTAAGGCATAGGTCTGCAGCTGCTCACCTGCTGAGATTGTGGGTTCGAATCCCATGGGGGGCATAGATCTGTCTGTTGTGAGTGTTGTGTGTTGTCAGGTAGAGCTCTGTGCGATGAGCTGATCACTCGTCCAGAGGAGTCCTACCTACTGTGGTGCGTCGTCGTGTGTGATCAAGAAACCTCGTGAATGAGGAGGCCCTGGCCCACTGGAGGCTGTTCTGCCAAAAATAAAAAAAAAATAAATCCTTATTTCACTCAGCAGTATTTAGTAAATGAATAAAAAGGTGTAAAACAGGAGTATTTAGTAAATGAATAAACAAATGTAAGGCAGGAGTAAACGCACATTGATAAAACAATGACATGAGCTTACTTGAACCTTGTCACGTTCGTGTTGTACAGTTAAGTATCATTTTAGAAGTGGTCAAGTAACAGAATTGTACATTAAAATTTGTTTGAAAATTAATATTCCTTTTTCTACCGGGTATAATGGATTTTTGTTGTGACGAAAGGATGCCAAAATCTCCTGTGTCCCTGTTTGTGGCCCCTTATGCAGCCAGTATATTTGCCCTCTAATTTTGTTGTCATCTTTGCTGTTTATTGTACTCTCAGCATCAGCTACCTTTGTGATTTTATCGTAAAATATCTCGCCTACCATTATCCTGCCATTGTTGTGTAGTGTATTTTCCCAGTTTACTTTGCTGTTTCAGTTGTAATTATAGCTAGTTTGATTGCCATACCTACCCAGATGTATGACTTTTTTTTTCCTCCCCTCACTCTCCTAATTCATCATCTGGAAAATGAGAGGCTGCCTTATAATTGTGCACAAAATTAAACATGTTCTGTATAGGTATTTCCTGAAAATCAAAAATGGTGAAGGAGAGTGGGCATCCAGTAAGTATAGTAGTACCCTGCCACTGACATCATCACTTTATGTGGGTCCTAAGTAACCAGCCACTCCGTTTGTCCCAACAGTCTTCCTCGTCTTCCCTCCATAAGTGCAGCATTTTTATTACCTGTTGTTTCCATATTCATCTTAATCTTTTTCTTCGGCGCATGTTTTCGTTTACTTTCATATTCAAAACCTTCTTCAAAAAATGTGGATTCATCATTCTTAGACATACCCATATCATTTATTTTGTTACTTCATAATAATTAGCATTAGTAATTTGTTACAATGCATTTACATATATACCTTATTGTGATCATATTTTACAGAGTGTATTTCCACCTCTTAGGACAATGTGATAGGACCTACACACTAATTAGTTAAGTCTTTTTGCAGATTTAATAGCCTCCTTATGTAACAATTCATCATCTGTGTTAATCTGCAGGGGGACGTAATTATATATATATAGGACATCCAGAAAGTAAAGATACAAATGCAATAAAAATTTTTAAGTATTTATTGACAAAATGGTGTAAAAAACTTAACACATACATTTAGCTATTTTTAAACATATTTACAACCTTTGTCAAGGCATATGTTTAGCCTGGTAAAAGTTTTTGTGTTGTGATGCCATAGAACTATGCTGCCCGCGTGTGCAACCATGTAGTGACTTCGTTTATCAGGTCTTCATCATCGTGAAACTTCTGGCTGTCCAGATGTTTCTTTAAATGCAAAAACAAATGGAAATGGGAGTACACTAGACACAACAGTATTGCCACCTTCACAGCAGTGATTTCCCTTCCCACCTGTTTCATATCTTTAATTTCTGGTAACTGTCGTATCAGGATTTTATGTGTCTCGGATTACAGGGAAATTAATTCTCATGGTACAGATTTTCACCTAAGTAACAGCATCAATGAGCATAGACAGTGTGCATATGTACATGTATGTACCTTGCTTGTGAACAGATCACGTAGCCGCAGCCCAGTTCAGAGCCGCAAGTCTTCACGTCGTTCACGCTCCCCACACAGCAAGAAGTCACGAGGTCAATCACCACCCTCACCACCACGTATCAAACACAGGGGATCGTCTCCGCCGTCTCCACCACGTATCAAGCATAGAGGGTCTTCTCCACCATCACCGCCAAGAATAAAACGAAGAGGTGGCTCTCCTCCCACACCGCAGCGTGCGAAGCGTCGGGGATCATCATCTCCCTCCTCACCCAGATCCAAACACAGAGGCTCTTCTCCTTCATCACCCCCACGGAAACATAAGCATAAGCACAAATATTAGACACAAATGGACAGACGAACTTGTAATGTGTTAGCATGTCTGGAAGTTTGTTTGCTGTGGATAGGATTTTCCAATGATGTTGAATGCTTCTACACATTTTCTTCACATTGTTCACATACTGGTTTCTGACTGTGGTGTACTGAACATGATTACTAGTGCATTACTGTTTGACTTTGCAGTTTGGTCAGAAGAATTGTGATACATCTTCTGATATGTGTGTGTACTAGTTACTGTCATTTTGGTGAAATGATATGTATATACATGTGAGTTTGACAAAACTGTCTTAGATATGTGATGGAATTGGCTGGTGTATTATACAGTACAAGTTTGTTTATCTGACACCATTTTATTTGTGATTTTGCCTTGATGGCATATTTTTGATACTGGTATTCATTTTGATGATGCTGATACCCCAACATAAGACAATTTATCTCCTCTTAGAACACCTGGGGAGCAGTAGAGGCTGTGCTGTATATTTTGGTGTTTACAATTTCTTTTCTTCAGAGCCCACATTCAGATTGCTTTCTGTAAGTCACCATTACATGTATCGGCTCAGTCTGTTCCCCAGTCATGCCATGTAAACAGACTTGAAATGTATTTACATATTATGATTGAAATTGTAACTGCATGGATATTTGATGCAGCTTAAATGGTGGAAATCAAACTTTAATGCCTGATGCATGAAATATTGTATTTCTGCAAATTAAAACATGTTTCCACCTAACTGCTGTTCTGGTACCACAAACATAAAAGTATTGCCAGAATTTTCTTTAGTCTTAGGTGTCTTTTACAAGAGAGGCCTCTGTGTTCAAGGTAAGAAGAAGGAACCATTGAAAATTAAATCTGGTGGCATCTTTTAAACATACACCTGAATCATATGCAAAAGAAGAGCGTCCTTGGCTGTAACTGTTTTCAGACAATGAAACAGTGACATGGCAGGCATATGGATGTGTATTATACACAGCCCTTATTCTATGAAAGTAACAGGCTGGGGAAAAACCTGCGTGTAGTGATTTTGGACACATGCAGTGATGGTATTTTCCAGTTAATTTGACTGGCATAATAATGTGGGAGACATTTTCCTTAAAGAAATCACATAAGTAATATTGAACGAATAAACATGAGTTTTGTCTCTTATCTTTTTCCTGTCCTTGAATAAGGTCACACTTGGAAGTGTGTGTATATATCTGTTATATATTCACTGCGTTCATTGTGTATTTCCAGCCTGTATTGGATGCATCTGTTGTAATTTGACTCTCACTCATCTTCCCCAGCATAATTTGTGAACTTCCTATGTAATGAATGAATGAATGTACAGAATGCTGGATGAAGTTAAATATATGTTATGGTTTTTAACGTTTTGTTCGACTGCATGACCTTGGACATAAGTGGTTATGATTTTGAATGTTTTATGCATATCACTGTGTATTTTTTATCATTTCAAAATGATACATTACACCCATATCATGACCATCTGGGATGAGGCACTGCATAGTTTGATAAGTCATGAAACTGCAGCCTGTAGTAGAAGATGGAAGCAGCAGGCTCATCCAAAATGTTGGTGTCTTTGTACCAAGCTACACAGTGCCATACACTAGTAGCCCTTGATAATGTAGTCACCACCATGAGAACCTCAAATCTCGTATAGTAATTGTCACTGACAAATTATTATTCCACTGTACCATCACAAATGTAGCACATCCGCTTAGTGGAGAGCAGTATCATGTGGCTGTATGTAGGTCTTCAAGGTGGCGGTTTAGTTGTGCTATTCAATATTACCGAGGTTTCTGTGAATTTCATCAAGACTGCATGTAAATGCCAAAATATTAGAGTCAAATATTGTTACAGTTTGTTTCTTCTTGACAGGATTCCCAATTTGTCATCCACAATCATCATTTCTATATTTCATTGTCTTATAAAAATGTCAGCAGTTTATGTAGCTGTTAAAAATGAGCAATCTTGTATTCTCACTGTGAATATCAATCCCTGCAGGCCAGTTCAGAAGATTTACTTAGGCGTGTGGCGTGTCAGTTTTCACACAAGTCCTTCATACGCCATTGTATGTAATCATGCTGTTACGTAGTTTGATTAAGACTAACCTCAGCACTTGTTAGGGTATGATTTTGTAATTTGTAAACACGGATGTAACGAAGATTTGGAGCCTCTTGTATGTGAGGTGTGTTTGATAGACACAAGTGAACTGAATTGAACGGAGTCAGGATCACAGCCAGTGGTGGTTTTGATTTTTAGTGTTAGTTATGAGAGCATGATTTTGGTTCAGGAAACTAATCTTTTTGCAGCATGCTATCAGAACATTTTTATGCCATTATGTTAGATGGAAATAGTTTCTGCTTCCAGTGGCACTTGTTCTCATTGGTTAGAAAGTCAACTTTACTTGAAATTTCTTGAGGTAAAGCAGCCAGGGCTTGAAAGTGTCCCCTCACCTTCACCCATGACTGAGGTGAAAAGTTAGTGAAGCTATATTGCTGCTCCCGTATATGTTGTCATGAGAACAGGGACAACTTTACAGCTTGGCTAATAGAGATGAGCATAGTGATACTGGTGTAACAAAACTGTGAAAACATATAGTTCCCAGGACTAAGCACCATGCACTGAACATTTAAACAGAATGGAAATAAATTAAAAAAAAAAAAAAAAAAAA
>Ga0123355_10007410_pt1 | contig 16435 bp, 7 predicted proteins | sample TergutEmb28metaG_3_FD_89872 | JGI IMG/M metagenome (GOLD analysis project Ga0123355, IMG submission 89872) | Embiratermes neotenicus P1 segment gut microbial communities from Petit-Saut dam, French Guiana - Emb289 P1 | ecosystem: Host-associated > Arthropoda: Insects > Digestive system > Gut ...
CAAGCTCCTGAGGATGGATGTATTAACATCCGAAACATGTTGAGCATTAAATAATGAAATAATAAAGCAAGTGACATCAAGCTGGTCTCTCTTTACTCAACTATCAAGATGATGCACGGTCCATTAAACATAAGAGTCCTAGTTCATGCTTGAATCAATGTTGGAATTTAATCAATGTCTGGTGATTTTTATCATTTTACCTTTTCAGTCTCAACTTCAAATAAACTACGTTCAGATACGCTACTAGTAGCTCTGTTGTATGCATTTCATTCTGTCAATTAACCCAGGTGTATTCCCTGGAGTCTGAATTTTACGTGCCGACCTTTCGGAACACTCTGTTCAATCATTATTGGTCGTGTGAACAAGAAGAAATCAAGAATAATAAACGCAATATACACTCGTTAGAAGTGATTCTTCCACCTCCTGTAGATGTTATAGAGTTCTGCAGGAAAGTTACGTCTCTCATCATTTTCCAAGTTGTTTTCAGTTCGGTAACTCTACGCAGCTTTGTCTATGCTTCCGTACAAGTGTCTATTTCCAAATTTTTGTTTCAGGCTCTTTAATTTTATTTTAGGGATTCCCATTCTGCTCCCGAAATGTATCAGTTTCACACACATCTATCATATTATGTCTATTAATTCGGGTCGGATTTTGCGACCATTGTAGATTTACGGCTTGTCTTTGATTTTTAAGATTCTAACATTCTATGCCAAATTATATTATGTGCTATTTTTACACTCGGGCCGTGCATATTGTTATTATTAAAATTTTATTTATTCATCAACTGATGCACTAGTGAGTTGTCTTTAAAAACAATATTAAAATTGACATTAAAATTTAACAGCTCCGACATGTTTCGGTGTTACAGCTCCAACATCATCAGGGTGCGCATTAATGCGCTCCCTGATGATGGTGTAGCTCTAACACCGAAACGTGTCGGAGCTGTTTTAATGTAAATTTTAATGTCAATTTTAATATTGTTTTTAAGACAAATCACTAGTGCATCAGTTTGTGAATAAATAAAATTTTATTATATTATGTACTACTTCGACTTGTCTTAATGAACATTCTTAAATTTTTATATTTTTCCCCGATACTTTCTCAAACATTTTTGGTAACCCCAACTGTACTGCAAATAAAAAAACCCGCTTATTTTTTGAGATTGTAATGTGATGTTATTTGTTTAGTTTCATATTGTTTAGCCTTTCCAGAATCCATACTAAATTTCTGCGTTGGCGTTTTACATTTCCTGTCACTACCTGTGGTACCGAACCACATGCTGCTCATTAACAGTCAGCTCCTCTGAAAATCAGACGTAACGTATGTCTGCATATCTTGGAGCACTTAATTGGATCAGACCCAAATATTCTAATTGCATAGCTAAATATGAAACATAGAGATTTTAGAACAGAAAACATGCTTGGGACATAGGTATTATAGTAGGAGGGGTAGTCGTTATTGCGAGCATTATGGGGTTCCTTTTGTCTTCAGACAGCCCAAATTCGACACAAAATATATTTAATTTTGCAGATTTTTGTTTTATTTTTAGAGTCTATCTACTTCTGGATATAAATTACCTCACAATGTTGCCGTGTGTATCTATAATGATACTTAAAAATACTAATTAAACACCTTTTCATTTTCCAGAAGTTGTGACTTTTATGAAAGAGGACACATAAAATATGTTTTTCTCTGTTTAAATTATTAACCCTTTGACGCCTAACGACGACTATAGTGGTCGTACCGCATCGCTAACCTCAAAATATTGCATTTTATATATGTATTCAACAAATATAGGTACTGAATATTTTAAACATGGTATATACTCTCCGTTTTTTCCTCTTCAAAATGCAGTTTGTTTCATAATTCTAACATATTTGGTTCCTGAATTATTCACATGTTATATACAGGGAGTGCTAAAATTAAAAAATAATAATAATTCTGGCGCCAAAAGGTTAATAACGGACATGTGAGCGTTGTTGCTGTGTATAAGTTTGGCGTTTTGTGAGTTTAGTTGCAGAACCTGAAAGCAAGCTACCTGTAACAACTAGACCCAGATTGGGTGATAATATTAAGACTGAATTTATACAAACATTATTTGTATTGAAGGTTTGCTGGCCGTGCGTCTCAGTACATTTATCTCAGTAATTAACCAACTTGCTGCACAAAGTTTTTGTTTTACAGTAAGTTTATTTCATGCCTCTACATGTTTCGAGCACATGTGCTCGAAACATGTAGTTGGTTAATTACTGAGATAAATATTGCTTAGGATATGGCAAAGTTGTTGCCTGTTATGAGCAAAATGTGTTCCAGAAAGACAGCGAATGTCTTTCCTACTGTCTGCTTGATTTTCAGCATATTCAGGGAGATTCTGTAGTATGAAGTTTGTTAGTTGTGTGAGCTTGAACGAATATTATATTTTACCATTTAGGGAGACCAAAACACCGTAAGCTGCGTGCGGAACGCCTGAAATATTACAATGTCTGATAATATTTTACTGTTGAGAGGTACAGACTGATAATTTCGTTCCCAGTTACATAATTCTCCATCAGTGCACCATACTCAGGTACTCCTGCTAGATATCCCCGGTATTTTATAGTATTCGAAAACTGACACCATCTTTAAATTATACCATACATAGTTGTCAAAAAAAATATTCTATAATTATATATTTATATAAATTTACAAATTCCGCAATGATTACTATACAAACCAAATATAAGGAAAACATGACAACAAATAATTAAAATATAAACAAAATAATAAATAAAATTTTAACATAAATCGAAAATCTCTATAAAATCCACAAAACTAAACAGAACGAAATATTATAAAAATCAAATAAATAATTAATCCCCCTTAATCTCAACGCCAAACAAAAACCAGTCAACTAACAATAAAAATTAAATAAGACTCGTGAATTAAATTAATTTCTTGAAAACCGAGAAACCACTAAAGACGAATAACTTTTAGCTACCAATAGCCTATAATGCATACTAATGCAATATTGTCTATTTTTCGACAGCAGTAAAAAGTTCCTTGCTCTGAGAGTCACTACTTCTGAAAGAAATAAGTACTGTTAATTAAGTCGATGATGCTGACACGCTGTCTTTGTCTTCGCACAATTTATGCGTCTTCGACTGTCAGAACGTCCTCAATAGGCTACCGAAAAATCAATGCCATGGTGTAAAAACCGAACTCTGTCCACTCTATTGCACAGTGCCTGTTGAAAGGAATGGTCTGTGTGAAATTCATCCATAAACTTGCAAAGAAGTTTTACCTCTTTGAACATAGAAAATAAAACAGTATCTTCGGCATGACAGCAACGACGAACAATGTAAATGGTTGGTAACTGCTCCACCGCACGTGTTCGCTGCTCATTGTGTTGCCTTCAAACCCGCAGGCAGCCATGACAAGCATAGCGAAATATACTGTACACCCAGTGATAATGAGAATTCACCGTCGCAAATTACTATACTTAACGTGTTCTTTCATAATTACGGCAGTATCGGCAGTGTTTTGGAAATTCCTTTTTCCTGTACGTGACGTAACTGGTTACTCAAATAACAGCACACATAAAAAAGAGGAAAACTACAAACAAGACAATAATGTTTTGTACGTAAATTCGTACATTGCTCTATGCGCATTGCCAGCTGGGGACAGGAAGCGGGTTCATTCATTCTGTAGTCTGTCTTACGACAGGTCCATAGCCTCTTCCGAGGCGAGTTCTTCATAGAGTGGAATGGTCATATCTTGCATAGGAACTGCCTTCTAAGACACCTTACTGACGGAAAGACACAGGGAAGGATAGAAGTGACGGGAAGATGAGGAAGAAGACGTAGGAAGATACTAGATGGCCTTAAGGAAAAGAGAGAATTCTGGAAATTGAAGGAGGAAGTACTATATCGTACCAGATCGAAAGTGTAGGTAGCGCGCCAAATTTATCTTTGTATTAGGTTCAGAAATATCTTAAGCTGGCCGTGTTGGGGAATAGAGATATATCTCCACGCATTCTTAACCTGGGCACTTGGTAGAGGTGAATGGTCAAATACATACACCAGACACTGTACCCCTAGGGGAAGAATTCACTTTAACTATTGAACAGAAGACTAGATTGCTCCCAGGGTCGATCTCGATGCTTGGGAGAACAAAACCATCTCTTGCTACAGTGGGAATTGATCTATGATTCCTTGGTCATCCAGCCCATATTGTGCCACCTTGTAAAACTTTATGTAAAAGGACTTTTAAAATCTCAATTCAAACGTACATATTCAAGTAAAAAAAAAATCCTTTTTAAAGGATAGAATAAGAAATCCCACAAATATATATATTTTTAAATTAACCAAATTTAAATTTGGAATTCAGGACAGCTCATTCAGTACAGCAACTAGAGTATGAGCTGGACAACTGAGGAACTTGGGTTCTGGAAAGAGATTTTTTTTTCTCCACAGTGATGCATGGCTGCAACCATAGTTTTATTCATATAAGAAGGTGAGTACACTCATTTCTCCTGTCTTTACCTTAATTTTATGTCATTTGTGAGGATTTAATTTTAGCATTACTGCAGATAACTGTAGACGTACTTGAAAATGACAATAATGTAGGTTTCACAATTATATTTGTCATGAGTTTACAGGCAGATTAAACTCCAGAAATGCTTGCTACAGTGTCGTTCGTACTATTCTCTAACCCCATTACTGACCAGAAAAGTTTTTGTCTTACACAGGTGTGAAATTTTCTTTCACTCTGAAGAAAGGACATAGTTCAAGGGTGTCTGAGAGCAAAGCATCATGGATAATATTTAAACTTAAAGTACAGAGAGCAACACAGGGGCAGAAAAAATTACATAATGAGAAGCTTCATAATTTGTGTCCCAAACACTGCCGTGATTAAATCAAGAAGGATGCAAAGGGCAGTACATGTAGCACATGTGGAAGATGGGACATACGTGAGAGTTTGTTAGAAAACTTTAAGAGAGGAGATTTCTAACAAGCAAGACATAAACTAAGCATGTGAAAAACCATCAACTTTTAGAAGGAAGACTGGAAGACATGAAGTTAGTACAAATTATTTAATCAGAGAGGTAGTTACACAAGTTTCATAATTTTATTTCTGAACTGCTGATCAATTTATATGCTGTACATAGGATAAAGAATTTGGTATGGTGGTCTGCTTGTTTGACATTGTTCTTCACGACTCCCCAGTCACACTTATGATAGGACAGGTCTATAACAGATTTTTTTCTCATGCATTCTCCTAACATCACCTCTGACATAGTCAAAATTTATGATTCTGATGGATGCTATTCAGTACCCATACTTAACACAGTGCATGCCTTCCTGAAAGGATCACATTAGGCAAATTCCACATTTGCTGCAGAGGGATATATAACATGCATTTTAATCCAACAGGGAATGAACCTCAAACCTAAGACACCTCAAGGCATCCAAATTATTGTGAGTCATAAAGTGTAAAGACACATGTTTGCAAAAGCAGTAGCACACTCACATATAAATGAAAGTAAATTAGGCAATTGAAAACATTACACACACCACAAAATCTGTCAGGGTTTGCTGCTTAACCACTTGTATGATAGCTCTGTTGTTAGGTTTATACTTATAAATGAACAGGAGTGCAATGGAGGGAAGAATTGCTTAATCACTTCACAAGGAGCAGGGTTATCATCAGCTAAGAGTGGCACATGTGGCTCAGAGGATGGCCATGAATGTGCTTCAAACTTGAAAAGGGGTCCAGGGTAGACTGCTTTGGAGTTTTTGTCTTCATCTGCACAGATTTGTCTCACAATTCACAGCCATGCTTTATGACAAAGACTTTTGTAGCAGTTTTTTGCTGTGCCCTTCCAATAGAGTCAGTGCATTGAATGTGCAAAGGAAGCGTCTTTACATTGACATCGGTAGTCAACACTTCTCTGGAGCAGTGTCAGGTTCTTACATTCCCTTCAAAGTCATATGGTCATCCAGCTCCTACAAGTCATGATTTACCATGGGAGATCAATAATTTCACCATGGCACCTGCATAAAATCCCATAATCCCTCCTTAGATGGCAGTATGTTTAACTTCTCCAATGGCAGTAGATAGTTCTTCTTAACAACAATGTGGTGTATGTGCAAACCTGTGACACACAAGTGGACATTAAGCACTACTTATTTGTAGATAACAGACTGTGGACAATATGCAACTTTGTCCATTTTTGTACAGTGTAAAATAGCAAAACAGTGGCCCTGCAAAGTTTACTGTAGCTCACAGCCTGATTAAGATAATGAATGAAAAATTGGCACTGGGCATTAGGCTCATAAATTCTGGTGCATAAATCATAAACATCCTACATAGTGTGGTTGAAATATTGCTGGTAAATTAGTAATTAAAAATCTGCTCATGGTAAGAATGTTTGAGGAAATGGCTGGAAAATGCATCAACAGAAAACTTTTTCTTTAAAATAAAACATTAATAGAAGTATTGGGTTTTTTACCCAGAATTCTTGTGACAGGGGGTTTTCTGAATAAAAAGTTTTCTGTAACTTTGAACACCATGCCTAAAATCTACTAAAACATCTTCGTAATTAACCAACTTAATGCACAAAAACTTGTTTTATATTAAGTTTATTATATGCCTCTACATGTTTCAAGCACTATGTGCTCATCATCAAGAGGTCAAAATTGTATTATACAGCATCTGGTATCATCACACCTGTAGGTGGCCATCCCACGCACAGATTGAGAGGACAGCCACCTACAGGTGTGATGATACCAGATGCTGTATAATACAATTTTGACCTCCTGATGATGAGCACATAGAGCTCGAAACATGTAGAGGTATATAATAAACTTATTATAAAACAAGATTTTGTGCATTAAGTTGGTTAATTACTAAGATTATACTGAGGTTCACAGTCAGCAAAACATAAAAAAAAAACTACTAAAACGTATTTAAAAGTTGTAAAGAAAAATAAACAATCCTTCTGCCTTCAGAAGGAAAGTATGTGTTAGTTCATATCCATTACATGGCTTGATGTGAGGAGATATCATCAGAACAACACAAAACAAACTGCATTCCTGCAATAACTTGGTAATTATTTTAAGTATTTGTTTTGTAACATATCTGGCTTTCAGAGCTTTCCAGGCACTGAAATTTTGCACACATAATAATAATTCTAATGGCTATGCAAAGAGAAAAGTCTGTAATTTATATCTAAGGTTAACGTGCAGTAAAACTTTTAACTTGGCACAACGTTCCTTTTTTGGAGTAGTATTTGACACTCTGTGTTTCACTTTCTGGTAAGCATTTCACAGGTGCGGCGAAAAGCCACATTCAACATACTTACCTGCAGCTAAGACCAAATGCAGAACTGTTGCATGGGGTATGTCATCTTCATAAAGTCATGCAAGAGTTAAAGAAAACTGATACTAAGTTTGTTCAAGGTACAAGCAATAAAAAACAAAGGACAGAATCCAAAACCAGAATATTAGGCATAAACCGAAAGACTAAATATAATCAGAACAATGTATCATATTATGAGTAGTATAATATATACGCAGATAATGAGAGGATTATTTTAAGAACATTAAAATTAAATGTTTTGAACAAACAACAGGTGGGGAGACAAGTGAAGGATGATAAAGAAAGCAGAGTACAGAGAATTGACTGTAGATATATTAAGTGCACTGTTAGGTAAGACATTATCAAATCACTTCTGAGTTTAAAGGATTCTGATGTTGGTATATTGTAGTAACATTAACTATGGTTTTGGATAGTTCCAATTTGTGTATTTCTATCAAAAGCACAACATTTCAGAGACTGGATCTCTCTCCATCTTCAGGTAGTGAAGAGAAATGGTGATTCTTCTTACTGGGCATGTGAGAAAAAGCTAACCTCCATCACTGGGTCAAGTGACAGAAGGAAGCTGCTTCCAGTGTCTAAAATATTGTGTTCTTAGTAAACATAGATGAAGGAAAATTCTCAAAACATGAATCAAATTTATTAAATCACCTTGTAAACCTGTGTTTCTATTTCTTTTATACGAATGTCATCATCACATTGCCACCAATTACTATAGATGTGTGAGGCCTTCTTAACTGGTATCAACTAGAATTCTGTATAATTTCTACTCATAGTGGATTAACTTTCCATTTGATCCAGGAGGGGTAACTTACCGATGGACAGAGTGGTATGAGAAAGCTATAACTCAATTGTACGTTGGCTCTTGGTGTTCCATCTTGTTTGAGCAGTGGATGCTTCAGTCACTGCTCTCCATACATAACAATCTATAGCCTTCCACATCCAGTTATTACTACAAACCTTTCTGAATATAGCCACTCCACTTATATCTCTTTGCCCTCCTTCACTATGATAATAAAACATAAATAAAATGAAGGAAATTAAGTGGAAAATATTTTTAAAGCCATTCTGAAAAAGTACAATTAAATTTAGGCTTATGTTAGAAACTAATTTTCACCATCACCACTAACAGTAACAAAACAATCTCGCAGTGCTTCCGGAGAATCTCTTGATATTATTGTGAAAAAATTATTCAAATGAAATAGTTGGTTAAGATGACTTAAATGCTTCCTTTCAGACCTTACAATGCATTTTGTTTGTCTGCCACTGATGTCTGAACTGAGTACCATAGAAACTAGGAGTGTAAGGCAGCATGGAATCATCATTACAACATCAGGAAGACCACAGTAAGCATATACACTGAGTGACCCAGGGAGACTTTTATGTTAGCAGAATGTGGAGATAATGTTCAATACTTCGAGTAATAATATAAATAATATAATAATAATGAAAAATGAAACTAAATCTTAAATAAGTATGAATGAGGATTTTGACTAGATATGTCTCAGAACAATGTTTAGTGGCAGGTTTTGTAACCATGGCCATGAAATCTGAGTCCTGAAAATTGTGGGGAATTGCTTGGTCAGGTAAGTGACACTCAGCATACAGTTGGTTGGCAAATTACTTAGTTACTTTGGACATTAGTGTTACAGTAATGAAACATTGGCTCTTACAACAAAGGATTTCTATAAATGTAAACATCATTTGAGCAAAATTTTTTGAGAAATTTTAAGTAAGTGAAGAATGGGTGAGCATAAAGATTTATAATTAGCTGTAATAATCAAATGATTCCCCCTCCCCAGGTTTCTTCACCATGCTGTAATGCAGAAAGCTGAAAGTAGATAATCAGTGATCAAAAACTGTCATGAAAACCTGAAATCTTGTGATGTAATAGTGTCGTAAGTCCATGTATTTGCCAGTAGTGGCTATGTATCTCATTGTATCTGAAGCAGACAGCATGCTGAACATGATTGGTGAATAATTTCCATTAGTCCTGGCAGCCGGGACAAGACCATCAATGTAAGCAGTTCAACTCATCAGAAAGAGATGGGAAGGAGGAGGGAAGTCTTTCAGATAGCATCAGTTTCATTGCATATAATAAATTGATAACATTAGAAAGTTCAAGATAAAGAAGAGTGTGAAACCCATGACTTTAACCCTTTAAGGCCCAGTGCATGCTTGTACAACAAGCTGTAACATTCAGAAATTCTATGTTCTGCCCACACAATTTATTTCTTTGATATTAATTGATCTCAGAACAATCTGTGATTATTCCCACGTGCATTAACTGACTGGCCTTCATAATCATGACGCAGTGTGTTTACTATGTGGTACGAAGTGATTCGTTAAATACGTCAGGTTAATTTTGGTCTGTGAATGGTTGAAGGAAAGGAAACGCTGGCAGTTTTCACAAAATTGTATGTGCACAGCTAATGTGTCTGACTCATAATTCAGAGGCATCTGGTTTAAATGACAGCCTCAGACCATCTATACTTACTTGAGATTTATTATAGTATTCTGGAACCTCTTCAGAATATTAGGAGGATAGAGTCTTAAAAATTTCTGCGTCTTGTCTCACATTTCCTGATTAATCATTCACAACCCCACCTTACTTCATTTGCCTGAGTGGTTGACAAAGCATTTTAAAATAACCAGATAAACATTTACAGCAAAATTATTTTTATAAAATTATGCTACATTAATATTACAAAGTTGCATGTGATAACAGTTACATAATTTTTAACACATTGTTTTGAAAAAATACCAAGAAATTATATAAGTATGGAATAGGAATACTACAGACAGTAATTCTGCACTCTGTTTGTTTTCTGTCACTGCAGCCTCTACCCTTCCCCCTGCTTTAGGCCACCTATATTTAACATTACTGTCCTTAAAGAAGTACCAGGATAGGTTCCTACAAATCAAAAAGCATATGATGCCAACATGGCTGGAGTCAGTCTTGTTCCAAATACAAATCATATTACCACCTGAATAGACTTGCCATCTAACATTAACATTTTTCAAACACGATAGAAAACTATTGAAGTTTGCACTACAAAATTATCTCTTGGCTCACTCCTTCTGCCGTGTACAAGAACTTATTTCAACTGATGAGTTTTAAGAAATGCACACATATAAAAAAGATATTCTTTAAAAAAGCTACATTATTCTGCCAAATGTTGGCGTTATAACATTATATTCTTCCATGTCTTTAGTTAAAGAAATTATGTAATGCTATTTATAATCCATTGTATTTACAGTATGACCTCTTCCACAACTCTGACTGTTGTATCATATAGGATCTATTGAACATAAGTGGCTTTTATTCTATTCTATTCAATTCTATTCTATTCTATTCTGTTCTGTTCTATTCTATTCTATTCTATTCTATTCTATTTTATTCTGTACATTTTATCCATGAGCTGCCCATAGTATAGAAATATGAAGGATATATATATACAGTAAATTTATTGCAGAATTTACGAACATGTAGTCGCAAACAAAGATTCAATTCATGTTGACCAAACTTGCTGAATCTTGATAGCCTTAAATGCTTGTAATGTTAGTGCGTGATCTGACATGGCAGTAGTCACAAACCACAGTATTTCAGTTTTGTTGATGATGACAGAGCTATACATATATATATATATATAGTGTGTTTTCTTAAGGACTTTTCTCATGGTACCACTTGTTTGATGATACATTTTCCATTTCTGTTTTCTTAAACTATATTCTGAAAGTTATGTTTCTTACGTAAGAACACAGAAAGGGTTTTACTCGTTCAGATAGAAGTTTTATACTCACTTTCAAACTAATGCATTCAGTTGATGGAATATCATTGCTGTTCTGAATAAATGCAATAACTTTCCTTCCTTGGCATCTGTTTGTTGCATGGTCATTTAAATGTTCTACAAAATGATAGTGACTAAGTGTATTCTCTCCAGCCCATAGTGTAGTCAGTACACTGACTGTGGTCTACTGACTCCAATACTACAGAATTTAACTGCACTGTTACTTGATATGAAGCATCCATACTTGTGTTACAGACTTAATCACAATATTCCATCATCCAGGCAGCTGGGTATCCATGGATGAGACTTGTAGGCTGCTATGACAGACCACTTCTCTGTATTGTGCATCCTTTCTTTAAGCCCTTGAGACCAGGAAGTGCATTTAAATAGTGTAATGGTAAGATTACCTGGACTGGAGAGGTCAGTAAGTCAGACTTAAAGTGCCTCAATTTATGGTCTTGAGTTATTAGGGGCAACAAGGAATTATTAGGACTGTTGATCAGGAATTGTAAAATATTAAAAAACTTGCCGTTGTTGTTCTTTTAATGATACCTGCTAATAAGGCCGAAAAACACTGCACACTAGATGCATGCCACATTTGTGCTATGTGCATGTGTATTTACTGCGCATTGTAGACTAGACGGTGCTGTGCTTCTGTACTCATTTTTGTTGCTCTTCACAAAAATCACATTACAAAGCTGTTTTTGACCTCACCCACAACACCTGCAAAGTATCTTACCTACATGTTTTGACAAAAGAAAACTTACCAGTTTGATGGTTGCCATCCCATTGCCTTAAATATCATTACAGATAAATATGCAGTCTTTCCATCCAGTGTGACTGCTACTTGTACTGTAACACTGCTACATGTTTTGGTCCACTACAGAACCAGCATCGGACTGCCAAATAAAAACTTTTTAAACAAGACAAACATTCAAACAGACAAATTAGTTAATATGCTTCCTTACTTGGAATATGGAAGCATATTAACTAATTGGTAATTTTTTGAGATTTCACAAAAACAAATGAATTGTCTACTTTTATAAAGTTCTGGGGAATTTATGTAGATCTTACATGCTACTGTTTAACATAGTAAAGAGATCATGCAGCAAGTAAAGAAAGTCCTGTAAGTACATAACAATAGCAGAGTAAAGAGAGACCAACTTGATGCCACTTGTTTTGTTATTAATTTATTCAGTGCTCAACATGTTACAGATGTTAATACATCCATCCTCAGGATCTTGCGACTAATTCGTTGAGTTACTTCATGGGTTGTATCTGGTTCGATGTGTGTTGGTGTTATGTTGCAGTGTGGCTATGGTGGTGTGGTATCCGTATGCAGGCTGAAGCAGTAGTGCTTTAGCCTGCATACGGATACCACACCACCATAGCCACACTGCAACGTAACACCAACACACATTGAACCAGATACAACCCATGAAGTAACTCAACGAATTAGTCACAAGCTCCTGAGGATGGATGTATTAACATCTGTAACATGTTGAGCACTGAATAAAGTAATAACAAAACAAGTGGCATCAAGTTGGTCTCTCTTTACTCAACTATCAAGATGATGCACGGTCCAATAAACATAAGATAACAATAGCAATTCAGAAATAATAGCAACATGGCGGTCAGGAGTACCTTCTTGTGAACCTCAACAGGAAAGTCTGCAGAGGGTGGTTGTGGTTAATGAGAGGGGTTAGTGGTGTATGGTAGATGCCAAAAGATTTGTATGTGGTGATTGAAGACTTTTATATTTCACTGAGTATGAAAGAATTAAATTTATATGATAGGCCTTGCTGTTATTTGTCTTTGTTGCTTGTGGTGGACCCCATGTAACAAAGCCCAGCTGTTGGCTAGCTACAACCTGAGATATGGTTTTCACATTTACCATCCAAATCAGAATGCACAATCTGTATCTATCAACAAGCAAGAGGAAGAAGGTTTGCTTTATATTAGAAAATAAACATGGAGTTTTTTCCTTGGTGTTTTTGTATTTGGCAAATTTACTTTCACATTTGATACAGAGAGAACTTATCTAGTCTCATGACTTGTTTTATCATTTAATCAATGTCTCTCTTTACTGTGGGCCACAACACTATTGTTCCTTTAACTTTTATTTCAAGCAAACATCTATATCAATTATTGTCATCTTGCTGGCATTGTCAGTGGATGATTATGCCATGGTGGACTGCTGCATACTGTTGTACGTTTGCTGGCAGTGGAAGATAAAATGTTGTTAAGAAATGCAAAACACTTGTAGTTGATTTATATTTTAAACATTTTTACCTATTGTAATTGATAATATTTTACTTTAACTCTATAAATGCACATCTTTGATGAAATTTGCTGTATTTGTATTATTTTGTATACAGCCTCCTTGATGATACACACACACACACACACACACACACAAATACACACATTTTATAGATCTAATGTCTGTATTTACAGTTGGATATGAAATATGTCAAAATAAATGCGGATAGACCATATATGTATACAAGACAATTCACATGTGAAACACAAACAGTCAAACAGTGAAATATTCAAAATATTCACATCATCAGAGTTATAATAAAAGCCATAAATATATGAATATATAAGTATATGATGGCCTTGTAGAGGTCAAAACATGTAGGAGGGACATAATAAATGACAAATTATTATTTATTATTGATTGCACAGTTTGTTGGATTCAATACTATACTTTTATATTTGGTTCTAAGTTTGCTACTTGCACATAACTACCATTATCTTCTGCTACTCACACTGCTGCTGTATTTATGAGTGGCTCTTTAGTGTCTGCCCCTAGATAATTGATGTGTTTGTTCACACACTGACTATAGCATCATGATGTCTGTCTCTGTTGCAAACATACTAGTTTGTGTCATTATGAAATTGGACATGTATCAGTATTTAGGTTATGCAGTTGCAGCATCTGGGGCATCACTGTTGATTCAGACGTGGACAATCATAACCCCCTGTACAGCCTCTGAGCCAAATTTTTACACTCTTTACAATGCCTGGTGCTAATGACTGTAACCTCCTTGTGGCTCACCTAGATGCACAAGTCAAAGACATACCTGAACAACATCTCCTGCTGGAATAAATGGAGCCACTTTTTTCTCTGTGTTTATTATTTTGGTCTCATGATTAGTAAATTTCTGTACCCAGTCTCTCCTGTATTGTGTTGCCTGCCTGATAGTTGTTCCAATGGCTTGCTCAAATGTAAGGTTTTCTTGCACTGTCCCTCTCTTCTGTATGAGCTCTGAAGTCTTCCCTGCAGTGAACTTATGTGGCAGGTGTTCTTCCATAACCATTTTCATCTGCTGCCTCATTTAGATGTAGCATGTACTCTTCAAAAGATTTCACAGAATTTTGCACTCTGTTACTGCAACTGTTCCTGTGTCAATATTCAATTATTTGTGTTCTAAGTGTGACTTCAGTGTGCAAAATTATTTGTTAATGGGCGCTAATGGTAGACTCTTCCAGTGTATTGCTGACTGAGTCTGCAATCGAACTGTTGTTACTGGCAAACTCACTGTATTTTGTAATACTACAATGTTTAGTTGACAGTATGCTTCAAAATGTTAACTCATGCAGAAAATTGTCCCCTGTCTTATGGAGTGGCTCAAGATGGCCTGTGATAATGTCCATGTTGACTGTGGCTATTCCATTCCATGTTTTATCAGCCTAATCACTTAACTTTATCTGTTTATTTCTGTCTCATGAACTATGTTATTGTACATCACCATAGAGGTAAAACAGTACTTAAAATTACAAATGCCTTCTATTTGGAAGATATATCTGAAACTTAATGTGTACATTTACCCAGAAGGTCATACCATTGCTCAAGTGGTCAGCTGCTGGCCACCATTGTGAAGGACACGGTTCAATTCCAGGCAAATCCACGTAGGATTTGTGGTGGACAAAGTTGCACTTGGACAGGTTTTTCTCCGAGTATTTCAGTTCTTACCAAGGTAACATTTCACCATGCTCATTCAGTCATCTATCACTACAGACATAATCTCAGCAATTGCCAGCATTGGTAAATAACACGCTAAAAATAAAAACAAAAAAAAATTAACCAGACAAAATAATAACCAGAAGCAGGTCTAGCTGTCACTCATGGGTGTCATTTGTATATGAAATTAATATTACACATTTATTGGTGCCAATGTGCAAGATCTGTAAGCAGATTTTGCCATATATCACACTTCACATTTTTAATTCCAGTGTCCTTTCCATGATCCATGTTCTGCCCATTGTTTTCACATGGCCAAACCATTATCAATGTCTCTCTTCCAATGCTGACAATGACATTTAAATTCCTGGTTCTTAATCTATTGATTTTATTTGAAGTACATCCCTTTTCTTCACCTCAAGATTTCTCAAATATTTAATATCCATTGTTTGGTTTTCATTTCTGTTTCCCTTTGTAATGTTCTATATTTTAGAGTCCTAAGCTAGAATTAGTTTGATTGCAGACCTACATCATAAATTGTTGCTTTGCATTGTTTTTTACCTTTATGTTCGGTTGTCTGTATGTGTGTATACATACAGTGTACTTAATCTGATAAAATTTAGCACTAGTTTGTACTTCTCTATTAAGCTCTTTATCACATATCTCTTCTGAATTTATTTGTCCTCCCAAGTATATAAATTTGTCACCATTTTATGGTGTTTTTGTGTCTTTTAATGTTTTTAGTCACATAACTAAAACTGGTGCCCCATCTAGTGGGTCCCTGTCACCACGGCATGGCGCATCCTCAGGTTGCGGATAGAGGAACGGCCTCCCATAAGGAGGGTAGCTGCGAATAAATTGAATAAGCAGTCACGGACAGCCGACTAGGGGTGGCCCTTCAGCTTCGGGGTTGGGTGAGGTGCTAACAACCCTTCCCTGTAAAACACCTTGTTAAGAAACACTCACATGCGGGGTGCTTGCTCTGGAGACAAAACAATCCGGAGGTAAACTACTCCCCCACTCGGATCTCTGGGGGGGGGGAGTGTTTCTAGGGGAAACATCGCGCAGCATACAAAGAGAGATGAAAATAGGTACTTGGAACGTTAGGAGTCTTTATAGGGCAGGGTCCCTTAAGGCAGCAGCGAAGGAATTAGCGAGGTATAAATTAGATGTAGTGGGTGTGCAGGAGGTCAGTTGGGACAAAGGGGGCACAGTAAGAGCAGGGGACTATAGTTTTTTCTATGGAAAAGGAAATGAAAATCATCAGTTGGGAACAGGATTTTTTGTACACCAAAGAATAGCATCAGCAGTTAAGAGA
>Ga0123355_10007411_pt1 | contig 16434 bp, 6 predicted proteins | sample TergutEmb28metaG_3_FD_89872 | JGI IMG/M metagenome (GOLD analysis project Ga0123355, IMG submission 89872) | Embiratermes neotenicus P1 segment gut microbial communities from Petit-Saut dam, French Guiana - Emb289 P1 | ecosystem: Host-associated > Arthropoda: Insects > Digestive system > Gut ...
ACCCCCCCCCTGGTGGGTGCGGGGGGGGGGAAGAGGTCAGGGGGGGGGGGGGGGAGCGTGGAGCGAGATATTCCATGCCTGTCCAGACCGGACCCGAGGCCCACCCATCATCCTGTACCACGGGTGCCCAGTCTGCTTCCTGGGGTTAAAGTGGCCGGGGCATGGATTTGACCTCCCACCTCTATCTAGCGCCAAGGGTAACTTTAGAGTAGAACTATGCCTCTACACCCCTTCTGTACCTCCATGGCAGGGTGTAGGGTGAACCTCACCTTTTAGCTTTTTTTCTTTGTTTTTAAAGTGTCACACGGAGGCAAAAATTCGGATGAGATTTAGTTGCACGATAATGCATGTGCTGAATGTGCCGTGATCGATAAGAGATAGGGATTTAGCTACCCAGATGTCGACAGGGATATTATCACTATATCAAATCCAGGAACGATACTTAACCCTTATCCTGCTAACGTGGAGAATATGGTGAGTTCCTAATAATGCCAGCAAATGGCAGATGGGATATGATTCGGCGTTTAAAGGGTTAATAATGTGACAGCTGCATTTCCTTACACAGTTCACACATTTCTAAGTTGAAGATCATCGTGGTATCTGTTTCGGTAGGAAAAACGGAAATATCTAAAGGTCTGGCATGGTTTAAGTTTGTTTTCATCCACGGTTTTCAAAGCCTCTTTTCTTCATGCCTGGTAATGTCTGTTTTTATAATTTTCTACGCTAGTGTACTTCGACTGCAGAAAGAGTGACACGTTGTTCACTGTCTGGACTTATCCGAAGTTCGCTATCGTTGACGCTGAACTGCATCCATGATTTCACACACATTGTACGTAAACAGTTCGGAAGATTGCAGTTATTTCTTATAATTCTGACAGTTTCTTCTTTTCTTGTAATCACAGTCGAGATCGATTCTGGGGATATTTTTTCTACCAATACATTTAGTATTTTGATGCCATACATTACTGACTGCATTGCATCTTTGGTCAAATGGCAAGGTGTCTTTGATTTGTCCCGAGTTTTGATGCCAGTCGTTAAGGAAAGAAATAATAAAGAAATTGAATGTATCTTTGGTCTTTATCCCCTTATCCTGCTAACGTGGAGAATATGGTGAGCTCCTAATAATGCCAGCAAATGGCAGATGGGCTTTAACTCTGCGTTTAAAGGGTTAATTAAAGTCACTTTCATGAATACACAAGACACTTTTTTATTATTTTCATGTTTCACGAATCTCTTTCAACTGCCAAGGATATGTCATCGAACTAAAGGTCTTTCATTCTTTCTTTCTTAGTCTGACCTCTTCTCCCTACTCGTCGCAGGTGTAAAGGGTCATTTTTGCATTTGATCACACTTAATGACGCACACACACACGCACTCGGTAGAACGAGGGATCAATCCTTCGCAGAGACCTCTATCTGACAACTCCCGACAATCACAGGAAACAGACATTCGTGCCCCGGCGGGATTCGAACCCGCAATCCCAGCAAGCGAGTGGCCGAAGACCCACGCCGTAGACCTTGCGGTCACCGGGATCGGCTCGAACTAAAAGTATGAATGATATATGAATGATTTGTGAAGGAGCTGTGTGGTTGGCCTATGGCCCAATTAAAAGCAGGATCTCGTCGTTTCTCATCGTAGGCCGAACAATTCAATGTGAGGTTTGGACTACAGCACCAAATGATATTGCCAGTCACTGCAGTCCTATCGCAACTGGACATACGTAATTATGGTTGTATTCGAAAAAGATTAGACTAATGTGGCAATGGCTTCCTCACATAAAGGCGCGGGATCCGGCATTGCAGACTGACTACGATTTGGACTGCACGAGCCAGGACACTACGACTTCCAGGAGGGGCAGGAGAGTTTACTTTTTTCCAAAACATCCGGACTGGTTCTGGGGCTAACCCAGCTTCCTATTCAGTGGGTGCCAGAAGTGGCTTCCTTGGGGGTAAAGCGGCCAGGACGTAAAGCTAACTATTCGTCTTCATCTAATGCCGAGGTTAAGTATCGGCAAGCTATACTTCCACTTACCCATGTGCCTTCATTTCGTGTACTAGGACAATTTTACATTCTCATAATACCGACTGGTAGGTGGGAGGCGGAGAGCATTTCGAATTCCCCGTCGTCGTACGGCAACTTCTTCGCCACCTTGGTACGGCGGATAGTCTAAACACTGTACTGCAGGCACCACCGACAATTTGCCTTACTTCCGCAGCCAGCTTGGTTACTAGAGGAATTATATTCTCCATGCACATAATGAGTTCTGATTAGACTTACAGACCGGTTGGTAAATCATCTCCAGCCGCTTCAAAGGCTGCCGTTAAGCACCTGTGTGGTATCTAATCAATTTGTTCACTTTTATGAAAATCCCTGGTACCCTCCTGCACCCCATCCCTGTCATCTTAGAACGGAATAGCGAACACCGTGCAAACATTTGTTACAAATAGACGTTTCGCGTAATTAATTAGAGTAATAGTAGTAATTAGTGATTACTTATGTTTCAAGGAAGTGAGTGCATGGGTAAATGTGGTGTAACGATTTTGTATTCAGCCTTCCGTTGTAGTTCGCTCTTACTTTGCTGCTGCTTCTGCAGTGGGTTATGTCTGCTGGCGCTGTTGCGTTCTCGAAGGTAAGATAGTTGAAGTATGAAACATGATCCTGTATCGAAGAGCCTTATTTTAAAGACGTGGACCAGGGAGTTAGAGCACAGTGCCTTCTTACCTGGACACTTGTTGGAAATGCTTGATGAGCTTCATGCTATGATGCCTTTAGCTTCTGAATGGGGGCCTGTGGTTGGTATGTACTGGAAGGCAAACTGAGTGCAACCTAAAGCCTTTCTGAACACTATGGTATAGGTACTGAAGTATAAAGTTATCGGAGGCTGTGTTCTGATTTAAGGCGTGTTGAAACATTGAAGTTGTGGGATATTTCGTTGGTTTTGAACATTATTACAGATAAAGATCCATTTCTGGCAGTAGAGACATTCTGATGTATGAAACCGCAAAAAAGAAATAGGGAGTAGAAATATTGCGCTGCAATGAGGAATAATTTGTGTATTTCTTGCATTCGTTAAATACGTACTACGTGGAAGGATTTTTCAAGTAATCGTTTAAATGTAACTGAGCTCGTCGTTTAGATTCGTTTGCCATTTTTTATAAATGATTTAAGCAAATATGGGTTCTAGATTATAGGTGGAATGGAGTGGATGTGAAATAGACGTGGTAAATCCTATCGTGTATGGGAAACATGGAACTTGATTGCATTTCGTTTAATTATGTCACTGATGAACTGCACGTGCGCTCAGATATACATATGCTTTCTGTATGCCCTGACGTATGCACTAAATGCATATCAACGACTGTAGGTGACGGTCTGTGGCAATGGAGAGGCTGTGCTCAGCAGCTCCTACAAGCTCTTTACGAGGCTCTCGTGCTTTTAATATTTCTTAAAAATCAGCACGCCCTCTTGTGTGCCGACGTGAGACGTAGCTGAGTTCTGTCCGCGTTATATGTGCGCAGAAGAGGCCCGTAATGACGTTGGTTAGCGATCACTTGCGTGTTCACAGTAACGCCTCTTCACTTGATACGAAACTTGGCTCAGCCAGGAAGCAATATAGACTCTTCAAGAGGGATGAAGTTGTCTTTCTTCCACGTATCGCCATTGTGTGGGTTGGTAAGGTCGGTAGGGGTGGGTTTGTAATATTGCCAAGAGCAGGGTGACAGATGAGGCGAAGCCCCATAACATCGTTGGTAATGAACATTTCTGAATGAGGGGATTATGAAAGAAACGTAGGGTGGACGGGATGAGCTCTTATATCGGTTTTACTGCGCGAATTGGAAGGTCGCGCGCTTCCATATCTATTAAAATGGGCTTTGATGCCTCTGTAACCACTTGCTGCTGCCCTAGTCTCGTGCTTTTAGTTACGTGTGGAGAGAGTTATGCGGAGTAGATCGCCCGTTGACTGTGCTTTTAACAGTTCGGTACTGTCGTCTGAAGGTGGACGTTATACGGCAGTCACAAGCACGGTATCGGATATTATTATTGTTGTTTCGTGGCTCGCATAGCGGCCGTTGCGGTATGTGTTTATTTGCGCCACTCTTTGCTGTGTACTGACCAAGGGAATGGTTCATTTTGTTTGTACACGTCCCTGCCGTCCAAGACGTGAAAAGATTGCAAACGTGGTAAGGTACTGGCGGTTTGTTGTTTTGCGTCCGTCACTGACGTCATTTTTCATTAATTGCCCTTACAGATACATTGTCGACGGTGCTAATGGAAGGTGGAAGAACTGCATGACGCCTGGTTATAAACTGTGTCGTCGATAAATCGCAGTGGTAGAGACATTACTCTGCATAGAAGTGTGAATGATCAGTGCCATTTATTTCGTCCAATAGGCGTATATATAGACTCAGAGACGTGTGAGATTCGAAGTTGTACGCCTCTTTTAAGCATACATGTCGTAGTGCCTGATTACATCTTCACCCTCACATCCGTTTAAAGCTGTGACACTAAGAAACTCTGCGTTTTGCCATACACAGTGCTAGTGTCACCTATTCGGCAGATGTACTAAACTGCGATTATACACCATTATGCCCCTTTGCAGTGTACTGTGCAGCTTTACATCTTATTTTTCGCTGTCTGTGACGGGGGAACTTACTATATCGAAGAGAAGCCCATTCTAAGGCTCAAACTGTCGTTGTACATTATATTCACGTTTTACTTTAAGAAGTTGTTTTGAATTAATGTGCTTGAATTGGGTCAGTTGACGTCAGAAAACTGTCTGCACTGTTTTGCTTAATAACATCTCATTGCTTGAGATCTCTGGTGCCGTAATGTATTAATATAGGGGCCGAATGTCGCATTTGTCTCTTCAGTTTGCGTTGGGTAGTCGTTAGACTCAAATGAGGCGTTTTGAAGTAAAGATGCAACACTTAATTCCCGTCTACTCAAGGCGCTCCGCTCAAATAGACTGCCACATCACAAGCAGAGTGCTGCAATGATCGATACGGGAAACTTCAGTGCAGTAATGTACAGTATGTTGCGAAAATATTTACTCACCGCGACATCTTCCGTACCCAGTCAGCAAGTTAATGTTTCCTATGATCGGCTGAATGGATGCAAAGTTAGGCACGGCCCGGTTGATTACTCATACTTCCTAAATGCGTCCTTTGCGAAATTCCAGATTGTAATCCCTCTTATGGCCACCATTATTTATTTTAGATGTTTCCTTGTTTCCTCTCCACCTCTACCTAGTGCCGAGGTAAAGAACCTTCGGAGTTAATACCTCTACTCCTTCATATTTCGTAAATTGTTGGTCCTTAAGCACAGGAACGGCGTTTTACCTTTACCTTATTCGTTTCGTGTTGTCTGTTTGGTGCTAAAATCTTATGTGGGATTTTACGTAGCAAACACTTTGCATTTTGTACTTTTTATGCCTGAGCGTCCGCGACCTTCTGGTAACGCAGTTATTTTTGAGACGCAAACCCTCACAGTCATTACATTACACTTTTGTCATTCTGTATTTCATTTATCTCTGTCTCCATCAGCAGGGAATTGTCATAATTCTCTAGTGATGGAGACAGCTTCTCTTCCAAACGTTGTCCCTCAGCAATCTGTGACAGTAATCACTCGAAAGGGGTCTTACCACTTTTTGTCGTCACTCGACATTCCGTTTAGTCCTGCATTATCGACAGTCGCTGTTACAACTTTCCCGCAGTGCAGTACCAGAACATGTTAGGTTAAAAGTTGCCTTTGCTATGGGTAATAGCACAATAGAGTAATGGGTAGGGGGTGAGACCACCACAAATAATAGGGAGTGGCTAACTGTTAATGCAAGATGTTTTGGCCAAATGGTTGCACGTAAACTGACCAATAAATATGAATCAAAATTAGCAACGGAATTCTGTCAGGTTGCGTTGTCTCTTTCTGCAACTGCATTCCTGCTGCAGTTGAAACCCATCATGATGGACTTCATAGTTCTTGTTCTTCGCCCTGTAGTTTACGTTAAAGAAATATGGGAAGATTTGATTGGGACCGCATGTAGCACGAGTGGAAAATGATAGAAATGCATTAAATCTTTTCGTCGGAAACCGAGAAGTAGGTTACTTTGAAGACCCACTCGTAGACGGCGCTATGTGACAGTCGTTGTTAAGGATGTATGATTTTGTGTGTGTGTGTGTGTGTGTGTGGATTGGATTCGCCTGGATGCAGACGGGAAACAGTTGCGGGCTGTTGCTTACATGGCAATGAAAATTACTTTGACATGTTGGTGTAATGCTGGCTGCATATACCAACACCACACACACACACACACACACACACTTCAGGACGGGCCTAAATGAATTCCTAACTGTACGTTCTCGTTACCAATGACCAGAAACATCCTGCCACTGGTGTAGGTGTTTCGTGCATGCTTAGTGTTTGCTGTTCGTTGTACACCGTAAGTGACGTGGCCCACATTTTCAGTGGCGCCGTTTACAATACATCTACTAACTCCACGTAAAGCGCTTGCGTTGTCGCCGTCAGTTCTAATTGTATAGTACTGTTGGTGCTGCAGCGTCAGTGTGAATTAAAATACACCTGCTTTGTTTCTGTATATATTCCATGTGTGGACTAATTACGAATTTTTTGTTTCTGCGCAGTACGCCGTACATTGAAGTGTATACAATACTTTGATACGTGCTGTAAATGTGGTTCAGTTTAACTGTTATTTTGTTGACTTTGTGTTATTTTTCGATTATTTGTGTAGATAATGTAGGTCGGCTGTACTGTTCTTGCCGAAATAGAAGTACTTGTGTGGTTATTTCAATATTCATATCGTTTTGGCCCAAAAGGAGAATGAATTAAGTTGTTAAATTGTAAGTCTGAATTCTTTAGAGTCAATTGCTGACAGAGGGGTCAGATTAAACTGACTGTATCGTGCTGGACGGGCAAGCGTGGAGAAGAGAAATTCGCACGGGGTTTGATGGTAAACCCGAAGGAGAGGGACCACTTGGAAGAACTCGACGTAAGTGGAAAGATGATATTAAAATTAATTTAAGCAACGGGGATGTGAGAAAGTGGACTGGACTTATCATCTAACTCTGGATAGGGACAAATTGCGGAATTTGTGAACGAGATAATACATTTTTGAGTTTAATTAAAATGGAGAGGGGGGGGGGATATTTTGTCTGGCTGAGGAAGTTTTGCCTCCTTAAGAAGGTTTATTATCCAGTAGTTACTTAATTGCTCAGTTAGTAGTTGAGTGTATTTGATACATTTACAGAATACACCAGTATTTTCTTGGCCTGCACAGCATGGGTTGCTTCACCCGTCTACATTTTCATATCTTGGGGTGCATGCGGTGTTCTTATAGCTGTTCAACTGCAGCAGTGATTTATTAAAGATAATAGTTGTCTGTTTTTAATTTATTTACAGTATGACCATGAAAAGGACGCAGCTCTTCCAGGTTTACATGTGGACTGAAACATCATGTGTAGACGTAAGATTCTGACGATTGGCTGTCTTCTCGTATTCCGTGTCTTTTGCATACCGAAATGATGGACGAATTCCAGAGACCTAGTAATGACAAGTGCAACGTCCGTTTTCAGAATCCTGTAGAACTCAATTATATCTACGGCACGTGGCGTCCCGTTTCCCATGCTCATAAGTCGTTTTGGTAGACATGTGGCAGGACTCTATGTCGCAAGGGATGTGCATATACAATATGACATCTACGACACGCATACGTCCATGTCGCGAGTGAATGTGGTCACAAGCTCTGCTGACAGAGCTCGCTCATGCAGTGGGAGAGAGTACACGAAGTAAACCACGCCACCACCTTGATGGGCATCTACACGTAAGAGGCTTTCGAATAAAGAAAGCACAGCTTGCGGAATCCTGAAATTTGCCACACCAAAGCCGATGTGTTTAGTGCGGGTTTATTTTGACTTATCGCGTTGGTAGTTCCCGTATAAGAGAACTTCCCTTTCCAACAGAACCTTGTAAAGTAGACTTAGTGGACTGCGTGGAACTTTGCCGGCGAGTCCTGCTATCTCTTGACTAGATTCTTATTTGTGGCCCTTTCTGTGTCTTGGCGTCTCAATTCTATGCGTCACTGACAGCGCTACGTTACGGACCACTAATCTAACACCTGTACGAGAAGACTCATCATCAAACATTTCTAACACACACATGTTATTTGAAGAGGGAACGAGGTGGCGGATATTGGTTTGGATGCCTCTTGACTCTGTTCAACCCGTCCTCAAAGTAAGTTACTGCGCTGCAGCTAGGTAAAGGAATTTAAAACTTTGCTAGGTACTCTGATGGTACGTTTAGATTGCCTGTTGGTTATTTGGCTCTCTGCGAGTATTTTTGAAAGTCTTTTCTTCTCGCGCCCCCTTTCTGTTATTTTAAAATCGCCATGCCTACTCACTTTCCCAGTAAAGTTTTCTTTTGTTTTTTGAACATCTTCGTGAAAAGTCGTTTTTTATTTTTACGCGTTTATTTGAATGCGCGCAGTGCCCAGTAGCCTATTACGCCGAAGTGACATCTGTTTGTAACCCAAAATTCAGTTCCACAGATTTGTTGTAAATTTTGGGGGCAAAGCTGGTTTTTCCTCCACGATGTGTTTGGATCTCCTGGCTAGGACCCTCAATCTGCCTGCGGGTTGAGAACATTGATCCTTGGCAGAGGTTATCCAATTCCTAGTGATTGGAAATCACGGATGACTTGTTGAGAGTGATGCGCAAATACGCTTCTGTTGTGACTGCTTTTAAAATTTTGTATCAATTTTAGGATAAACCGGTAACTTACAAGTAGCACTAAATCCCCAAAGGAATATACAACTAAGCCTGAAATGTTTCAGGAAATATTGATTAGGTTACTTAACGTCTCTGTATCTACTCTGGTGTTCATAACGGAATGTGAGAAGGGACGATGTCCGATTAGTTTAAGTGAACTATCGCTCCACTTTCAAGAGACTTTCCTCGGATTTCTATTAAGAATATGAGCAGAATCACGGATAAACGCCCCCTGTAACCCAGCATTCTAACTTAATGAAAATTGGACGCCTTTACGATAATGATAAAGCGTCTCGGTTTTCAAACGGTTTGACACAGAAGCCGGTCACATACATGTAGCAGTCTGTAAGAGCATCTGTCAGACAGCTCGTGGAAGGAGTTAGTTGTACATAATTTGCATTACTCACAAACCGTATGTGACATTGAAAGAACATTGAAGAGATACGAAACAGTGTGTAACTCATCTTACACGGTTTAAATCCTTAGATTTTGTTCTTACGCGGTGGAAATATTATGGGATACGTTTTATTTAGACGGCGCTGTTGGATTTTTTTTTTTAATTGGGACACGGAACGTTTGTGAACGTTTGAGCAGAGACCGTGTACATGTGCTGGAGTACTGCGATATGAAGTTATATGTTAATGCACACTGTATTCGTTGAACAGTGTAGATGATACAGAAACTGACGAAAGAATCGGAATCATTTGAATCTGTCTTGTATTGACTGACTGACTGACGGTTTTGTAAAACCTCGTAAAACTGTACTGCCAGCATTACGAAATAGGCGCTATATACAAATATACTGTGCAGAGTCTCCCCGACTTTCATGCCATTTGTGTGCCATTATATCAGGTTGTTGTGGGCAATACATTTTATGAAATGTGCCAGCCAGGCAGCATGCACTTCGTATATCTCGGAGTGAGTTTTAACGTTTCATGACAGTGTGACATGTTTGCGAGAAAATTATGGTGGTGTTCTTTTTTACTTCGCATTTAATTTCTGTCAACATTGATCACAGGATGTCTAATGGCGCGTCATGTGCAGCTTATAGCCTCTTCTAATTTTGTTCGCGTAATTTCTATTGCAGTCTAACAGAGGTAATTGCGACTAGTCACAGAGGCGCATTAAAATTACAACTCGTAAAGAAAATGTTTCTGAAGCTGCTTTGTACAGGGTGATCTATTGAAAACCATATTCAAACATACATCAAGCTTAATCCTTTCATTTCCTTATAGTAAATATATACAAATCTGTCTGTCTCTCTGTCTATCTGTCTATATATATATATATATATATATATATATATCTTCACTTCGTGTTTCGGTGGATGCTGGCAGGTTCTCAGACACGTTTTACACCCGATGAGTAGATTATTAATACTGTCTGAAGTTTTTTTCTACAAATTGCCGACATTGCAAGCCTGATGAAACGGCCGCTACATGACTCACATTTCGACAGTACTATAATCGTGATTACGATTACATAGAATCAGTTCTGTCACACGTTCCATCTGCCGCGTGACCGAAGTGTGAAACACAGTGTAACGTAAATTTGTTTTGTTTGTCAGTACGCGTTACATTTGAATACAGAGGATTTTCTGTATGAAAACGTACAGGGTGGGTCAAAAGTTGGTATACAATATATAGTTAATTACTGTATACCTACTTTTGGTCCACCCTGTATGTAAGGGAAGAAGTACTAAAAGTCCCGTAGAAGTTTAAGGCACGGTTTCCCCGTGTTTCGGCTCCTTAGAAATCCAGCGTGTCTGACAGATGGAGGAAGTGATTCCAACACCTACTCTAACATGCGGTAAGTTATTTTTTACATGCTATACATATTACGTGCGGGAATGTAAACCCGTTAATTTTGCCGTGTCTCTGGGTTCGGTTTTCAACTGAATTCCCTTGATATTTCGAATGCCAAGTTTTTACATTTAATTCAGTGCCAGTATCAACACAGTGTTACCATACTGTCAACTAGACCTTTGCTGAGGAAGTGACTATTTAGAATGTTGGTCTGGTATCTGGCTATTTTTCCTGAGATTTCTGTGTTTTCCCAGCGTCTTGTCATGTAATGAATATCGTAGGCTGGCCTCAATAAACCACCGCCGCACCCTTACAGATTCTGATCTGCTCACCACAGATAGTTGCTTTTCAGTACTATGTGAGGTTATATCTGTCACGTATGGCCTGGAAATAGCCTCATTTCTGTTCCAGACATCGGATATTTACACACCCTTGATGTAAAGGAAAGTGGGCATTATAGTTTCTTCTCAGGAGTTCCTATTCAATTTTTAACCTCTGGTCGTCCGTTTGTACCGTTTACAATGGTACTGTATCCGAAAATGATTGTGTATAGCCTAGAAGGAACGCATGCCTAATACTCGTTCTTAAACGGGTTCGAATCGCAGCTGACAAAGCGACAGTCCTTAAAAGTTAGTGGTGGCTTTCCTCGGTCCTTTATCGGGCAGCGGCAGTACAATAAACGCCTGCCGCCGTATTTTCCTCCTTACTATCCGATTCGTGACTAAATCGTCGTTACAAATCACTTCGTCACCTCATCAGAGCAGTACCTTTGTATCGATGTTCCTTTAGCAGTTTAAATCGTTTGAATTGGTTTATTTTACGACGTTGTTAGTGTATATTGCTACTTGTCATCGAATGATGAGATGCTTGACGAATGATGAATAGGGGGGGGGGAAAAAAAAACTGGATGGAAGCGGTGATAGCTTAGAGCGACTGAGGAGAATCATTCTTGTCAACATTTAAATGTGGTGTCTTAACAGCTTACGTTTTACGGAGTAACATACGATTGAGCAAACACAACATCAGTATATGCGCCCATTGAATGAAACTATCAGTACGGCCCCGACAGATTTCCAGCATCAAATGGTTATCTTGTGGGGCGACACATTCATGAACACATGCTGTGTAGGTGTAGGTGTAGAGGGTTATTGTTTCAACTGATCACACTCAACGTCACATACGCACTCGGTAGGACTCGGCGGGCCAAGGAATCGGCCAGCCCCAGAGGCTTGTACGTATACACAACACAACATTAACAAGGCACAAACATCTATGCTCTCAGTGGGATTCAAATCCCCAATTCCAGCAAGCGAGCGGCCGCAGACCTACGCCTCAGACCTCGCGGCTACCGTGTTGTGTAATTACATAGATTAAAATGTCTGGTATACAATACGTGTAAAATAAACAGTATGTTTATATATATAACGTATATATACTTTTTGTGTATAAATATAATTCCAGTTGTAGCTAAGCGTCGGATTTTATACAGTTTTCAGTTATTCTCTCCATTCTGTAAAACGGCTATATTATTTGTATATGTGACTGGTGAGTTGCTAAAAGAACGTAATGTAATGAAGAAAGCAATAGTTTATTGAATCGAAGTCTTAGAAATGCGTGGCTGTTACGTTGCAATGGTTGTATGTAGTCAGAAAACGAGTTTGAAACGTGGCTGATTGTTATATGACCAAGATCCGAACCGGGCACCATTACACCAACCTGCTCGGTCATATCGTTCAGCGCCTGGATTTGTTACAAAAAGCAAAACGATGTCTTTTCCTTGTTTGAGCTACGAATTTTAACAACTTAGATTCCTTCAGACGAAACTTCGTGGCGTATTTCTTTTGGAAATTGCTCTCTGTCACCCTTTTTTAGGACTTGCGTTCTGTTAGCCGATACAGTCTAATAGCAGGAGCGTGAAACCTTTCACGAAAGTAAAATTAAAAAAAATAAAGAAATAAACAAAAAGAAACTGAATTGCGCTTACGTAATGAAATCACGACTTTTCCCGTTCATATTTTCTGTCACCACACTACGGTGTTTTGAGTGGAAAATCCACAAAACGGAAAATAAATAATTGTAGCGTTCCTCCCCTAATCATACAAACCGCAGGATTTTGTATTTTTATTGAAGTTTACAATTCTCGTTGGCGAATGTTTCTTCTGACTGATCTTCTTCTGCTGAAACTTTCTTTCTTATCCACCCACGTTGCTAACCAAGTCCCTGTGGTTATATTCTCTTCTTCCTCCTTCGTTCGTTCCTTCCTTCGTACTTTACATTTCCGTTCTCGTCTACACCTTCGTATTTTCTGCTTCTCATTCGTTATCCTGAGAGTTAGTTTTATATACAGTACCGCCCCTAGCTTGCACCCTGTAGCATATATATCACGTCGACGCAGCAGCGTTTTTATTACTATATAGTGAGGAAATTTGGCTGCTTCTGGGAATTGTTTGAATTGAAAACTACTCTATTATCCGCCTTTTATTTTTTACTCCAATCTCTGGAAAGGATGGCGAACTACATGTAACTCTACAGGAATCGGAAGGCGAAATCACATGAGCAATCTCCTTTTTTAGGCTTCTTTACAAAATGTAAGTATCGCCTTGTATGGAGACCACGTCCGCCCTCCTGTCCGTCCGTCTGTGTCACAGTATCAGCGAGTAACACGTTCGTGGAATGTTTATTAAATTCGATGTAGGAGTTTGTTACAACAAACTTTTCGAGCAGTCGTCGTTTTCGGGAAAATCGGTTCATTGACAATCGTACTTTACTTAAATACATTTGTGTCCGTAATTTCCTCATTTATTGACCGCTATGGGTGAAGTTAGGTACAAGAAATATCCATGTAATGCCAAGAAGTAACTGAGTTTCGTGGAAATCGGTGCATCTAATGCCATTCTTTTTCTAAGGGCAAAAATAAAAGTTTGTTCTCATTTTCTGCATTTCATATCCGATCTGGAAAACATTCACTATTGGAGATTTCCACAAACATTTTTTGAGTGATGGTAGGTTTCGTGAAAATCGGGGCTGTGGGACCCATACTTAGTTGAAGGTCGTAAGTGGGTTTTTTTCGTACTTCAGCATTCATTGTCATTTTTCGGTGAAATTCGACGTGAGAATTATCACATAGTCCTCTCGAAAATTTGCGAATTTCATGAAAGTATGCACAGGGAAGATTATGTGTTTCTTTTGGACGTAAAACTGTGTGTACATTTACGAGTGTATCGAGAAATCGTGTGGCAGTTTTCAAGTAAAGAAAACATTTGTGTCGGTGTACTGCGTCACGGAGTTATTTCGAATCCTGTTTTTTAAAACATACATCGATATTGAACGCATGCTTGGGCATGTGCATTCGGTTGTGGTGTGAGTGGAAGTCGTGGTGTGACGATGTTCCGTCCGGTACAGTGGGACGGTTGAGCAGAGAAAGTGTTTGCAGTTAACTGTAGAAGACGGCAGGATGGGTAAACTGTAAAGATATTTGAAATGCTTTGCTTTCAATGAATATGTATTGTCTAGCATTTCAGAGTTGTAATAACGTAAACAACCGTTTAGGGCGCTGTGTTAAGAATGCTGTTTACGAGCACGCCGTTGTCGTAGTGGCATTACATGTCGAATGTTCATGAACTTCCCCGTCCAGTTTTCTGTTCTGTATTGTGCGTTGCCTGTTTAGTACCGACCGTTTGTGCGAGATTCTTGAGATACGTATTACGTAACTTTCTGCTGCAGTTTTTACTGTTTTCACTTTGCATTCGAAATCTACCGAGTTCGAATTCCGAACTACATCGGTGATCACCTTTGATTCCTCTTGTCCTTTATCTCATTTCTCGTACGAATGTCTTTCTGAATTCAGTGTCAGTATTTGCCTATCAATGACTCTAACGCAAACTTACGCTACCAATGAAGGGCACAGTACGTGGAATATCTGTGTTGCCAGGGAGTCAAAGGTCTTCAAATTGTTTTATACATTGTAAGATGTTGGCGTACAAGGTATAAGAATGACTCGGAATATAAGCATTAAAAGAATTTGCCCCTAGTCTACATATTTTAGGTTGCGAAGTATTAGATTTTAACGGTTTAAAGTGCAGATGTTTTATAGAAGATCGGCCTACAAGTTTAGAGTGGGCAGTTTAGACCTACGTTGAATAATGATGTGTCATGTGCATTCTAAATAGCTTCTCATTATGTTGTTATTTCAACTTAAGGGGAACAAAATACAAAGTGCTCGTTTTCAGACGTCTGTTTTCAAACAAAATTCATATTGATACGGTGCATAGCGGTAGTACTGGTCCGACCTCGTAAGTTTGCGCCTTTCTTGTGTTGTCAGCTTTTGAAGATAACGATTTGGAAACTGCTAAGAATTATCGTGTTCGGTGTTTGGAGAAGTCCGTACCATTTGCTTAAAGGCGACCAGTTGATGTGCGTAATACTGAAATCTGTGACTGGGCAGATGACGGGCGGGTAGACGGACATATGCTTGAAAGTTTCAAGTGTGGGTCGGAAGAATGACAATTCTTTCGTAAATTGAGAAGGCGTGACAGACATCTGTCTTTTTGGTAAATGGTGAGGGAACTCGCGAAGTCCTACTGCCACGTCTTAACTACCTCCCTTTGCTGTGAGCTGAAATGGACCACACAAGGAAACCAGTCTGAGGCTTCTGGTGATTGGGCGCTGCCTTGAAATCCGCCACAGTAGGCGGGAGAGTAAAATACCTCTGTACCTTCGCTATAAGGACGAGATGCTGTCTTCAGAACTACTTGCCTCAAGTAGTATAAATACACATTCATGTGGATTTTAAAACATTTTATTCGTGATTTAAGTCACTTTGACACGAGACCTGTCATATCGTAATGTACGTTTTGTACAATAAAGTGTTAATCTCGTCTGTCGTGTCACTTTTTACGTTGTTAAAATATTCTCAGTTTTCCTGCCTGTGCGATTATTCCTTAAGTTACTTTCTAAATGAAAGGAATTATGGGCCTATTGGCTGTGGGTTTCCAACTCCTTGAGAGTGCGTGAAACTTTTGAGGTGTTTGCTTGACAACGTCCTATACGGGAGATCAAGGGACACGCGAAGGATAAAGTCTTAAGAACAATAACATTGTATATGGAAGGTCGTGTTGTTGCGAAGTTAGTAACAGCCAGAGGAGAACAGAAGCCACATAAAGGGTTTTAAGCCCCTTCGTTAAGAAAGGATGAGATACTGATACTTTGAATATTTCACGCTGAAACCACTCCTTGTGTGCCGTTGCTTAGAGTGGGTTAAATTTCCGTCTAAACAGAACAGCCAAATTTGAGCAAATCGATGATGTTACAATGTGTTGCATAATTTACTCGGTTATAATAAACAAGAGATACGTACTGAATTGCGTAAAGAAAAACAAACTTGATGCACAACAACACTGCAAGAAAGTGAAGTGAAGTGAACGAAGCAAAGTGAAGTGGAATGAGGTGAAGTGCAATATAGGGAAAGGGGGGGGGGAACTAGTCTTTATGGAAAAGGTTTATAGGAGTAGTAAGTGATGAGAAGTGAAAGACTGGGATGAAAGCGTGAGTGAATTAATGATTGTAAAAAATTACAAGAAACTGTACACAGTACTCTCTTGCTTGGGTGCTTTTACCTTTTGTACATGTTGTAGAATTCTAATTTGTCTCATGTGTTTTTTTGCTAGTTTTAAGTTGTCTTTTGTGTAATTGTTGTTGGTTTACCGTGTGTATTGTTGTAGTTGTCTTGTGTGTGTTGTTATGTTATGTGTATTGGTTTTACTGTATGGGCATTGTTTTTTTTTTACTTTAGGTGCCGGACTGCTGGCTAGAAGTCAGTATTCGGAAGGTCCTGCGACCGGCCATCTCGACAC
>Ga0123355_10007414_pt1 | contig 16433 bp, 11 predicted proteins | sample TergutEmb28metaG_3_FD_89872 | JGI IMG/M metagenome (GOLD analysis project Ga0123355, IMG submission 89872) | Embiratermes neotenicus P1 segment gut microbial communities from Petit-Saut dam, French Guiana - Emb289 P1 | ecosystem: Host-associated > Arthropoda: Insects > Digestive system > Gut ...
CCAGGGTGGTAATAGCCAGGGTGGTAATAGCCAGGGTGGTAATAGCCAGGGTGGTAATAGCCAGGGTGGTAATAGCCAGGGTGGTAATAGCCAGGGTGGTAATAGCCAGGGTGGTAATAGCCAAAAATTGAGTCAAAACAGTGATAGTCAGGGAGACAATAAACAAGATAGTATCTACAGCGGTAATAATATAGTGCTGGTGATTTGTTGTTTGATTTTAGTTGTTGTTGCTTTTGGTGGTTATCGCTACTATAAAACGTCTTGTTGTTAAACCTTAAATCATCACTTTTTTTTAGTTTTAATATATTTGTGTAGATAGGCTTACATTTTCCACTCTTCTGGCTGGTTTTTGTGTGTTTTACTTGAGGTTGGTGTTGCAAGTAGCGTAGCTATCTATCGAGATGCTCTTTTGTTTTTCCAGCTGTTTTTGTAATCGATAGTAAATGTGGTCATCCGGCTTTTTATTCAACCTGAGCTTAACTTAAGTTAAGCTATATTTAAATAAAATGATTGGATAATCCAACCAAAAGTGGGCTTAACTTAACTAATCGCTGTTTGAGGAGGTGAAGAATTGAATAAAGTGGTAGTAATCGCCACAATTCTTGTTGCCTTACTTGTGGGGGCCTCTGCATATGTTGTCTACAGTGAACTCTATGCCTCAAAACCGTTTACTCAAACTGTTGCCTCCACAAATGTTACAGTTATCGACGGTCTTGGCTATACGGTTGACATAGAGCTTCCAATAAACCGCATTGTTGTTCTGGATGCAGGTCTTGGAGAAACTCTATATGGTATGGGCGCTCAGAGTTTGATTGTGGGTCGCACCGGTGATGTCGTTTTACCTCCACCAATTTTAGATGTACCTCTGGTAGGTGAAAATGCCTATTACCTAAATGTAGAAGCGATACTTGAACTAAAGCCTGATATCATAATTTCCGGCAGTTTGCTAACTTACAATGAAGGATCATATCAACAGTTGCAAGATGCAGGTATACCCATCTACATCGCAAATACAAATGCACCCGAACCATCAATAAATCCGCTAACTCTAACTCCTGATCAATTGTACGATTTTTCAACGATAGTGGATCACACATGCTCCTTAATGCAAAACTTAACTGCCATAGTAGGGTGCCAAAAGCAAGTAACTGCCTATGTCGATTGGGCGCAATCATACAATAAACTTGTCAAAGATCGCATAGCTGCCTTGCCTTCTGATCAAAAAGTGACAGTCTTTCTTGACTGGTACTCCTATCCATACACCACCTGGGGTGATCTAGGCGTTTATCAGGCGGGAGGAATTAACATTGCAAACAATCAAAAAATATATTCCTCTACCTTAACTCCAGAATTTGTTGTCTCACAAAATCCTTCGGTAATTATCGAACTGATTTCTAGCTCCACACATGACTTCAATGATTTCGTTGTTGCCAAAAATGACCTGCTTAGTCGACCCGAACTTCGAAATGTAGATGCAGTAAAAAACAATCGCGTCTATGTTTGTGACTTTAGTGCCCGAAATGGACCACGTGCACTAATTGGTTACTTGTATTGGGCAAATTGGATCCAGCCAAGTCTTTTCTCAGATATCGATCTGGCGGATATAGGTGAACAGCTAAACCAGCAATTTTTCGATGCCTCCATAACAGGAACCTACTGCTATCCATAACTGTGTTTAAACTCACAACACAGAACTCCCTACTTTTTAGTACTTATTTACCGACAGCAGACAGTGTAGCGCTAATCTTGTTTTTTTGTATATTGTTCTTCTTTGGCTTGGGGCTCTTGGAATTGAAAATCTGCATTGTTCTATGGGGCTCTGGTTAATTTCGTCTGGGAAAACAGTTTTACTTAACCGCTAGATGGATGTATAACGAGCCCTTTATTATCGTGGAGTAAAGATTGTAATTAAACTTATATTATGTGATGTGTATGTATATTAAAAATAATTGGTGAACAGATGCGTCCTTTACTCATGCTTTGCGCTGTATTTATGATATTATTTGGTTTTCTGACATGGTGGTCTTTTGGGATAGCGGGTCTTGCGTTACTTTTTATTGGCTGGGCCGTTCCCCCTCAACAGCCTCAACAAAACGCTTGCCCGGTACCTTGCCCTTATGCCCAAAATGTTAATTCTATGGATGACCAAAAAAATTTTGCACTGCCTGTGGCACTCCAAGCATCAAAGATGCACAATATTGTAGTCAATGCGGTAAAAAATTCTTAGAATAGCTTTTAATATATTGACGTTTCGACGATAAAACTCTTTTATTTGCGTATAAAGTCGCTAAATATTTACTGCCTGAAACGTCTACCAACATCTCAAAGACCTTTGAGTATTTAGTTGAGGCTTTCAGTTTTGTTTGTATTGTGATTATATTTGTCAACCTGTGTTTATCAACTTGATATTAACTTGGATTAAATAATGGTTTATATGTTTTATTAGTTAATTCCTTAACCGGTAGAAAATAAGGAAATGCAATACCAAAACAAAATAGTTTACCCGTTCAGCGCTATCGTCGGTCAAGAAAAAATGAAACTAGCCCTGATCCTAAATGTAATCAACCCAAAAATAGGGGGTGTCCTTCTTAGAGGTGAAAAAGGCACCGGCAAATCCTTAACGGTACGCGCCCTAGCTAATCTCTTGCCTGAAGTTGAGGTCATAACCAACTGTCCCTTCCATTGTGATCCAAAAAACCCCAAAGACCTCTGTGAAGCTTGTGCCTCAAAAAATACAACCACCAACAAATTACCAACCACCAAACGATCCGTTTCGGTGGTTGAGTTACCTGTTGGTGCTACCGAAGACCGACTGGTTGGCACTATTGACATCGAAAAAGCCATTAAAACCGGTGAAAAACATTTCGACCCCGGAATTCTAGCACAAGCTAACCGCAATCTCCTATACATCGACGAAGTCAATTTACTCGATGACCATCTAGTTGATGTCTTGCTAGATGCTGCCGCAATGGGCGTAAACTTTGTTGAACGCGAAGGCGTCTCGTTTAGTCACCCCTCACAATTTGTTCTAATCGGAACAATGAACCCTGAAGAAGGCGAACTTCGACCTCAACTCTTAGACCGCTTCGCCCTCTCAGTCGAAGTCAAAGGCATACCCTACAGAGAAGCCCGCGCAGAAATAATACGCCGCCGCATTGCCTTTGAAAGCAACCCCACTTCCTTTGTTGCCTCAACAACAGATGACCAAGAAAACATACGCCAAAAAATCCTGTCTGCAACAACGCTTCTACCAAAAGTAACTTTAAGCTCAGACCTGCTCGACTTAATAACACAAATTTGTACTGACTTTGCAGTGGACGGCCATCGTGCAGACATAGTTATGTACAAAACAGCCTGCACCATTGCAGCCTACCATGGACGCACAGAAGTTACCGAAGAAGACATAAAAGAAGCCGCCGAACTAGTGCTTCCCCATCGCCAACGACGCCAACCCTTTGAAGAACCAAAAATGGAACAACAACAAATCAATGACAGCATCCAAAAATGGAATAACGACAAACAAACTCTGCCACAAAACAATAACGATTCTTCAAATAATGACTCATCAAACAATGATAAGCAAGATAACCCCGATAACCAAGATAAGCAAGATAACCCAGATAACCAAGATAAGCCCACAGAAGAACAGGTTTTTCAAGCTGATTCACCCTACGCCGTAAAAACTCTCTCTTCACCGGTTCTTGATGAAATCGAACGACATGGATCCGGTCAGCGTTCAAAGATAATCAGTGATTCCAAACGGGGCCATTACGTTGCAAGCATGATTCCTCGAGGTAAAGTTACTGATCTGGCTTTCGATGCAACCTTTCGAGCCGCTGCACCATTCCAGAAGCGACGAAAAGACGTTGCTAACAACCCACAAAATGCCCTTTTGATTGAGCACTGTGATATGCGTGAAAAAATCCGAGAAACAAAGATGGGCAATCTGATTATGTTTGTAGTCGATGCCAGCGGTTCTATGGCTGCCGAAGAGCGCATGAGCGCAACTAAAGGTGCTGTTCTCTCACTTTTGTTAGATGCTTATCAACGTAGAGATCGCGTGGGTATGGTCGTTTTCCGTAAAAACTCGGCAGAACTTATTCTTCCTCCTACAAATAGCGTGGAGTTAGCACAAAAACACTTAGCCAATTTGCCCACTGGTGGTCGTACACCGTTAGCTCATGGACTGAAACTTGGTCTAGATGCTGTTGTCTCTTCTCTTCGAACTGATGATATCCCTCTGTTGGTGCTAGTTTCAGATGGACGCGCAAACGTCAATCTCTACGGTGGCGACCCTGTTGAAGAAGCTAAAAATATTGCCTGTAAAATTGCCTCTAAAGGTATACAATCAATCACTATAGATACTGAACAGGGGTTTCTTAGTTTTGGATTAGTTAAACAGATTTCTGAAACTATGGGCAGTAAATACTTACGTTTGGAAGAATTACGTGCAGCCCCTATAGCTTCTGCTGTTAAAACTCAACTGCGCTCTGATCACTTCAGTATACCTATCAATAACTAACCTGGAGATAAAAAGTTGAAAAAACAATCAACTTTATGTTTGGCGCCATCTGCGTTAAGCTTGTCTGCATTGGCTAATGGTATCTTTGGCAGTTTCTTTGTAAACCGCTCCTCCGCTCGATTCTATCTATCTCCTCTACATGCATCAGTACACCAAACTCAAACACCCCTGACCAAAGTTCTGGAATTAACCTCGGTAGGGCTGTTTGAGTATCAATGACCACGGCTACTGAGCTAAAGAGACTATACGGTAAAGGCAAAAAGAAAAAAATTCTCGTTATCTTTTCTATATTTTTAGCCCTAATGGCAACGGCATTGTTTTCACTTAGTTTCGGGGCTTCTTCTCCAGGCATAGCTGAAGCATTGACAGTCATAGTTTCCAAAACTCTTCCTTTCCTCAAAATCAATCCCCCATCAGCTCTTGCTGAGACGATAATTTGGACTATCCGCTTACCAAGAATTGTTATGGCCATAACAGCCGGAGCTGGATTGGCGGCTGCTGGAGCAACAATGCAGGGAATTTTGCGTAATCCTCTTGTTTCCTCTTATGTTTTGGGAATTTCTTCCGCGGCAGGCTTTGGTGCTGCCTTAGCTATGGTTTTTGGGATAAGTGTTGCAACCTTGGGTGGATACCTTGTAATCGGTAACGCATTTGTCTTTTGTTTACTGGCTATGGTTATAGTTTATTTTGTTGCACGTATAAGGGGCATGGGCTCAGAGTCAGTGATCTTGGCTGGTGTAGCGGTTGGTTTTCTTTTCTCTGCCCTTCTTTCCTTAGTACAATATATCTCTCCAGAACGAAACGCGGTACAAGCTATTGTTTTTTGGCTCATGGGCGGTCTCTATACGTCATCTTGGCAAAACATTTTGATTTGCTTACCCATTGTTGCAGTTACAATTATACTTATGATGCTTCAAGCGTGGAATATTAATATCTTAAGCATGGGCGAAGAAGTTGCTGTTAGTTTAGGCGTTAATTCTAAACGTGTTCTCTCGATCAACATGGTTTTGGAGACAACCGCAACTGCAAGCATAATAGCCTTCACAGGTATCATCGGATTTGTAGACTTGATTGCGCCCCACATTGCCCGAATGTTGATTGGTAATGATTACCGCTACTTAATACCTTGTAGCATGCTTTTGGGTGCCTTTATGCTTCTTGCCGCAGATACTGTGGGGCGGCTGATTATAATGCCTACTGAACTTCCAGTTGGCATCGTAACTGCATTACTAGGTGTTCCATTTTTCATATATCTGTTAATATCTAAAAGGAGACGTAGTTTCAATTGAAAATGAGTATAAACAATCTTTCATTTAGCTATGCCGGTGTTCCAATTCTAAACAATGTAGAATTCAACGTTGGTTTAGGTGAGTTGGTGGCTATTGTTGGTCCTAATGGCTCAGGAAAAAGTACTTTGTTGAAGTGTATTAATCGTATTTTGAAGCCTAAGCAAAATAGTGTGCTTATTGATGGTGTGGATAGCGGGCGGTTGTCTGTTAAGGAATTATCTATGTTGATGGGCTATGTTCCTCAAACGTCTGTTAGTGCTTTTCCTTTTACGGTGTTTGATGTGGTTATGATGGGTCGGAAACCCTATATTCATTGGAGTGTGGGGGAGCGTGATAGTGAAATTGTTGCTTTGATGTTGGATTTTTTGGGTATTGGTCATTTGGCTTTACGTCATTTTTCTGAGCTTAGTGGGGGTGAGCAGCAGAAGGTTATTATTGCGCGGGCTCTTGCGCAGCAATCTGAGTTTTTGTTGCTTGATGAGCCTACGAGTTCTTTAGATATTAGACATCAACTTGAGATTCTTTGTATCCTTCGAGGTCTTGCCCAAAGCGGGGGACGTTCGGTTGTTGTAACTCTACATGATTTGAATTTGGCTAGTCGATTCTCTGATCGGATAATTATGCTCAAGAAGGGTTGTGTTTTTGCTATGGGTCGTCCTGAGGAGGTGATAACTTCTCAAAATATTGAGACTGTTTATGGGATTTGTGCTGATGTTTCTGCTTCGGTTGTGGGCAGACCTGTAGTTACGCCTCTTGTTGATGATTTTAGTGATTTTACTTCTCGAGCCTCCGTCTTATTTGAAACAAAACCCCAAGAGCTGAAACCATGAAACCCCTCAAAGTAGCCATTGCAACCACAATCCCAACAGATATCCTCCCCGCGATATCAGCCGCAAAAACAATAAACAAAAAAAATCCAAACACCCTTGAGCTATGCCTACGTTCAGGTGGTGATTTTCGAGATTTTGGCACTTTAGATGATTTTATCAACTTTTCTAAAACATCACACATAGTCATCGTACATCTAATGGGTGATTTGCCAGAATTTGATAAACTAGTTGAAGCCTTAAAACCTCTAAAGATACCCCTTATGGTTTCTGCCCCCTTCTTTGGCGGCAAAGACCAAACTAAATTCACAACAGTACAAACCGAAGACAAGCAAAAAATCTTTTTCTACCTAAACTACGGCGGCAAAAAAAACTTTGAAAACCTCTTCTACTACCTTACAAACCGCTTCACAGGTACCACCTATGATTTTGAAGCTCCAACTAAACCCATATGGGAAGGAATCTATCATCCCAACTTTGATTATATTCCTACTTTAGAGGAATATATGACAAAAAAAATTGATACCAATCGCTTAACTGTGGGATTATGGTTCCATCAAAGTCAATGGCAGGGCGAAACCACTAGTTTTATTGATGATATAATCACCGAAATCGAAACTCAGGATGCTAATGTATTACCCGTATTTTTCAGTGGTTCAAAAAATGAAAAATTAGGTACGAATGGGCTAGATTGGATGGTTGATAATTACTTCTTAAAAGATGATGGTCAACCGCGTGTAGATGTTGTTATCAGTCTGATTTCTTTTTCACTCTCAACTTGCCTCTCTGGCATAGACGCAACTGCTACCCTAAAAAAACTAGACGTTCCAATTATCAAAGCTATACTTTCTTGCAATACTTTTGAAGAATGGCGTGATAGCATGCAGGGTCTAAACATTATGGATATTCCTGCTAATGTTGCTATGCCTGAGTTTGATGGAACTTTAATTACTGTGCCTGTTGCCGCTATGGACTGCCGCCAAACTCATCCCTCAACTGGTGCTAGATTGATTAAATTTGAGGCTATTGAGGAGCGAACTAAAAAAGCGGTTAGTTTAGCTCTAAATTGGGGTCGATTACGAAGATTATCTAATAGTCAAAAGAGGGTAGCTGTTATTTTTCATAATTATCCGCCTCGGAATGATACGATTGGTCATGCGTTTGGGTTAGATTCTTCAGCGTCGGTGATGAATATTCTTCGTGATCTAAAGGCTCAGGGGTATGTTTTGGGTGAGTTGCCTGAGAATAGCCAGGCGCTTATGGATGTTATTGTTGCTGGGTTGACTAATGATCGCCGGTGGGCAAGCCCTCAGGAATTGAGTGCGCGTGCTTTGGATAGAATTTCTCTTGAGCAGTATGAGTTGTGGTTTGGTTGTTTGCCTTCTGAGGTGGCGGCTAAGATGGAAAAAGACTGGGAAAAACCCCCTGGAAAACTTTTTACGTATAATGGTAAGTTTTTGGTTGCTGGTATACAAAACGGCAATGTTTTTATTGGTTTGCAGCCTCCGCGTGGTTATCTAGAGACTTCGGCGAGTATTTATCATAGTCCCGATTTGTCGATGCCGCATCATTATCTTGCTTATTATCGTTGGATACGTGATGTTTTTGGTGCCCATGCCATAATGCACATAGGCACCCATGGTTCACTAGAATGGTTACCTGGAAAATCTGTAGGATTATCTAACTCTTGTTCTCCTGATATAGCGATCTCTGACCTACCCAACATTTACCCCTATACTATAACTAATCCTGGAGAAGGTACCCAAGCTAAGCGCCGAAGCTACTGTTGCATAATCGAGTATCTGGTGCCTGTTATGCATAATGCTGATTCGTATGATGAGCTTGCAAGGATTGAGGTTCAGCTTCAGGAGTATTATCATGCTAAGACGATTGATCCTGATAAGTTGTCTGTTTTGCGTAATTTGATTTGGGAAAATGTGGTTGCTGCTAAACTCGATAAAGACCTAAACTTCACTCATGATGCTGCTTTTGCTTCTTTTGATGATTTTTTAGAGCAACTCCATGCATACATTAATGAGTTATCTGATGCCCAAATCCGTGATGGGCTTCATATTTTGGGCGAAGCTCCCCAAGGCATACGCCTAGATAAATTCCTTGTCACTTTAACGCGTCTTGCTAATGGTGAGGTGCCTTCGTTGCGGCAGTCCATTGCGGAGTTGTTGGGTTTTGATTATGAGGCTCTTTTGGCGCATCGTGGTAAGTTGGGTGCTGATGGTAAAACTAATGGGGATCATCTAAATGAAATCAGTGCGCTTTCACTTGAACTCATCCAAAAATATCACGCGACTAATTTTAACAAAGATCAAATTCCTGTTATAGCAAAAGAAGTGTTGGGTGCAAGTAACCCCAAAATTGAGCGTTGCCTTTGTTATATTGGGGGTTTTCTTGTCCCTGCGCTTGCATCAACAACTGATGAATTAACCTATACCCTCTCTGGATGCCAAGGCCGCTATATACCCCCCGGACCCTCCGGTTCTATAACCCGTGGTATGGCTGATATTTTACCGACTGGCCGTAATTTTTACTCTCTTGATCCACGCATGGTTCCAACGGCGGCTTCTTGGGAAGTTGGCGTTGCAATGACTGAGGTGCTACTCGAACGTTACCTAAAAGATGAGGGCAAATACCCTGAATCTGTGGGTATCGTTATTTGGGCAACCGATACCATGAAAACTAAAGGTGATGACATCGCCGAGATTCTCTATTTGTTGGGTGTTAAGCCTGTTTGGGAACGCTCTAGTGGTAGAGTTGTTGGGGTAGAAGCTATTCCTCTTGAGCTGCTTAGGCGCCCTCGTATTGATGTAACTATGCGTATCAGCGGGCTATTCCGAGACACCTTTCCTGTGGTAGTTAATCTTCTTGATACCGCTGTTGAATTGGTTGCTGGACTAAAAGAGCCGCATAATCAAAACTTTATAGCTAAACATGTAGAAACCGAAGTCACCGAAAAAACAGACCAAGGTATTAACGCTCTAAAAGCACGCGAAGAAGCATGTTATCGCATTTTTGGTGACCAACCCGGGGGATACGGTTGTGGTGTAAGTGAAATTATAGATTCTAAGAATTGGAAAGACCAAACTGATCTAAGTGACATCTATATTAACTGGGGAAGTTATGCCTACACCCGTAAGACTTACGGGGTGCAGACACCTGAGCAGTTTAAGCGGTGCCTAAAAAAAATTAATGTAACAGTCAAAAATCAGGATTCCCGTGAATACGATATCTTAGACGGTGATGACTGGTATGACTCCCACGGTGGTATGATAACTGCTGTTAAGGTTGTGGGTGGTAAGGCGCCTCGTTCGTATTGTGGCGACAGCTCTGATCCTAATAGAGTAAAAGTTCGAAGCACTGCTGAGGAGACTTGTTTTGTTTTTCGTTCGCGTCTTCTTAATCCGAAGTATATTGAGGGTATGGTGCGTCATGGGTATCAGGGTGCGGCTGATTTGTCTAGGAATGTGGATTTTGTTTTTGGTTGGGATGCTACGGTTGAGGTTGTTGAGGATTGGATGTATGAGTCTTTGGTTGAGAAGTATGTTTTTGATAAAGCGATGCAGCAGTGGCTTAAAGATGTTAATCCTTGTGCTTTGCAGAATATGGTTGAGCGGTTCTTGGAGGCTATTGAGCGTGGTATGTGGCAGGCTTCTGATGAAATGAAAAAAGAACTGCAAAAACTCTACTTAAACATAGAAGGTCTGCTTGAAGACACTAATGAAAGTAACAAAATAATGGAGAAAAAATAGATGCGTAAATGTATTAAAGAAACCCCTATAGATCTTCAATTCAAAGAAGCGACCGCTCGAGTTGTTTACCAGCAATACGACGATGTATTGCTCAACTTGACTCTTGTATCTTTTAATGAACAGCGTACTGTACTATCAACCCTGGATGGATTACAAACAGTCCACAACGTAGGTAATGTGTACGTTCCCGATCCCTTGTCAAAACGCCATATGACTCTGCAGAGTTATGAACAATTTACGCAGAATTTACCTAGTACTTTAGGGCTTTGTCATAGCGACTTTATTTTCCTAAGTACAGGTGTAAATATGGAGTGTGTGGCAGTATGTGAAAAGACTTATGGTGATTTTCATGTTTGTTGCATTGCAACTGGTGGCGCCCGTGATAATGCGTTGCGTATGGGTGTAGATGCTGGTAACTGGATTGAAACTAAAACTCAGATGCAACTGTCCTCCGGTACCATAAATATTATTTTGTTAACTAATGCGACACTGACTTGTGGTGCTATGGCTAGGGCAATTATGACTGCCACTGAGGCTAAGTCTGCGGCATTGCAGGATCTTGGTTATATGAGTACTTATTTGCCTCAAGTGCAGGCTACTGGTACGGGAACTGATAGCATGATTGTTGTTTCAGGTGTAAATCCGGATGTGGTGGTAAAGCATACTGGTGGTCATACCAAGATGGGTGAGTTGATTGGTTTTACTGCCAAGACGGCTGTCACAGAAGCATTAAAAAAATTTGACAATATATGAGGGTCATGTTTGCAAGACTATATTTATACAGAAAATCTCTGCAAGAACTATGGTTCTGTTAAGGCAATAAATAATTTGAATTTGAATGTCCGTGCTGGAGAGGTCTTTGGGTTTTTAGGTCCCAATGGCGCGGGTAAGACAACAACTATTCGAGTCCTAACGACTCTAACCCGTCCAACTTCAGGGTACGTTTCTGTTGGTGGTTATGATATACACGATGAAATTGACAAAGTAAAAAAAGTAATTGGGGTTGTTCAGCAACATTTGAGTTTAGACCGTGATTTGACTGTTAGAGAAAATATGGAGTTTCATGCACGTATACAGCATTTGAGTTCTTCTAAGCGTAAGCAACGTATTGCTGAGCTGTTAGAGTATGTCGAGCTTACCGAATATGCTGATAAAATGATTGATACGCTCTCAGGTGGAATGAAAAAGAAAGCATCTATTGTTTGTAGTCTTTTGCATGAGCCTAAATTGTTATTTTTAGATGAACCTACTGTTGGGTTAGATGCCCAAGCTAGACGGCGCTTATGGGACTTGGTGCGCCGTTTAAACAAAGATGGCACCACAATTTTTCTTACCACACACTACATCGAGGAAGCGGAGGTTTTGTGTGACCGTGTTGGAATTATGCATCACGGGCAATTAATTGCAGTGGATGAGCCTGCTAATCTTCGTGAAAAAGTTGGATCTATAGTTGTTGAAACTCTTGTAGATAATAAAGATACTCATTACCAGTTTTTTGCTAACCGCGAAGCAGCAACCAATTATGTTAAAAGTTTGCCCTCAGAAGTGAAAACTGTGATTATCCGTGAATCAAATTTGGAAGATGTTTTTATTGAACAAACAGGCGAAAAAGTAGGTGGTCCATGATGTCTACCTTTGGTGATATCTATTCAGTCTTCTGGGTTGACTTACGCAATATGCATCGTCATTGGAAAGCTACCATTGCTACCAGCCTTGTGCTTCCATTACTTTATTTGGTCGCTTTTGGCTATGGTTTGGGACGAGGGGTAAACGTAGGTGGCCTTGATTATCTATCTTTTGTTATTCCCGGTATTGTTGGCTTAACAGCTTTTTCCACTAGCTTTAATGGTGCGGCATCAAAACTGCATGTGGACAAATTTTTCTATAAAAGTTTTGATGAGCTCTTGATGTCTCCTGTACGTTCACATTCGATTATTATAGGTAAATCTTTGATTGGTGTGGTGAGAGGGTCAATTAGCGCTATTGCCATATACTTGGTAGGTTTGATTCTTGCACCAACGTTACTAGTTAGTTCGCTGTTCTTTTTGATGCTATTGCTATCCTGCTTTGTGTTCTCTTTATTTGGTGTACTCATAGCATTAGTCGTCCATACGCACCATGGAATGGGCAACTTTAGTACTCTGGTGATTTTACCTATGACTTTTTTGTGCGGTACCTTTTTTTCACTGGATCAATTGCCTGCTGTAGCTAAGGCTGTATTGTATTTCTTGCCTCTAACACATTCGGCTGATCTTTTGCGTGCAACTGTCTTGGGCTTGTCTTTTCCTTGGTTGTCCTTTGTGGGTCTTTTGATTTTTGGAGTTGCCTTCTTTATTGGCTGTATGGCGGCTTTAAAGAAATCAAGTGTGTGAGCAAGTATGGCCAAACAAGGCTAGCTTCTCTAATTTTTTAATTTTTATTTTTTTAATATTTTTAAATTATATTTTTTATAATTATACGTTTTATTGTTATGTTTTTATTTTTTAATCTGTTGGTTGTTGTTTTTTGGGCTGTATTTGGGTTGACTTATTCAACCTGATGTTAACTTGAGTTAAATTAAACCTTATTAGTGATTTGGTTGCTATCCAATTGATAGGAGCAAATAAAATGCAAAACAACCTTGTATGTTCTTTATTATCGCTTTGTACGCTGATCAAGAATAAACCTCTGGCAAATCGCGAGTTGTTAACCCAAAAAAACTATGATAAGGACACGGATTTCAATGAATAATAAATTTGTAATCCTTGGCGTTGTTCTTGTGGCAATCATCTGCGTTGTATGCGTTGGTGTATACACTCTAACATCTCCAAATGGCTCACCTTCCCGTGAATCGCCAGATTTTGTCATTGTTATTGATGCCACCGGAGCAAAAGTAACTGTGCCCTATCCTGTGAACAGTATCGTTTGCCTTTCTTCCGTTGAAACTGTTTATGCACTAGATGCTGGCGACAAAATAACCGCTATAACTGGCATGCTGACCACTGATATTAAAGAAGTTCTTCCCCCGCACATCTTGGAACTACCAATTGTAGGCGATACAGACAGTGCACCTAATATCGAGAAAATAATCGAACTGAACCCTGACTTGATACTTGCCAGCGAAAGGTTATCTGATGAAAATCGAAAGATATTTGAAAATGCCGGCATTGCAGTGATAGAGGACTCATCAACAGGCGATCGAAGAAACCAATACATCACAAATCTAGGGTTAATCCTAAACGCAGAACAAAGAGCCGATGATATTCTTAGTTACGAAGCATATTATTGGAATTTAGTCACTGAGCGTGTGGCAAACCTACCGCGAAACGAGGAACCGCTAGTCTACTTTGAATGGTACACTGAATGGTTCAGTACCGGTCCAGGTGGTTCATATACAAAACTGATTGAAGTCGCAGGGGGAATAAACGTCGGTGAAAACGCTACAGTTACAACCCCTCAACTAAGTGCCGAATTGATAATTGAACAAAACCCTGACATTGCAATCCGCATGTTAGACTACACGTCTGGCGAGACTTTGGATGCTTTCCAGAAACTACATAATCAACTCATGAGCCGCCCTGGTTTGAACAATTTGAAAGCCATCAAAAACAATCAGGTTTACGTCATCAAAAGCACTCTACTGGTCGATCGTGATCTAGTGGGGTTACTATATTTTGCAAAGTGGTTCCATCCTGATCTATTTATGGACATAGACCCCGAAGCTGTGCATGCAGAGATGGTGGAAAAATACTTCGGCACTACAATTTCAGGCGTCTATTTCTACCCATAAATTATTTGTATAACCCTTTTTTTCTTTTCCTTTTTGAACGTACGCTAAAGCTATAGCACAGCTAAAAAAGTGTGTGCCCGGAAGATTTCTTTGGGAAATGTTCCTGTTTAGTTGTTTGTTCATAAAGGGGGTGTTTGAGTAGTTTTGTTTTAGCTTTACCACCTTTTTTATGGTTGATATGCACAGGCTTGGTCTTGAGCATGTGAGTCTTTAGTGTCTGTGTATGCTCTGGCTCGGTAGCTGCCACATATTGACTGGATGTTTATGGGTGTCGCCTTTGAGTGTAAATTGGTTGGTTTTTTGCTAAGGTTGGTGGTTGCGGGTTATTTTTAATCAACTTGTCTTAAACTTAGATTAAACTAAAGTTTATTAACTGGGTGTGTGGATAATCCACACATAATAGAGGGCATACAATGAAACGATTAATTTGCGCCATTTCACACAAATTTTACGTTAACTCTAGAGCAAATCCCATACGAGCAACCCCCAAACTCCAAACAAGTACACGGACAGCCCCTAAAGGACATATGATTGTATACCTGCTTATTGCTATCATAATTATCGTCGCCTCAGCATACACTGCTTACAGTCTGCTCTACAATCCAGACACGCCTTCTTCCCCGTTTCCCTCTCCCATGTCTCCCATTCCATCGTCGCCAACCGCCACAGTCACACCGCCTACAGTTGCTACTTCATCATCTAGTAAGCCAACCCCATCCTCTACAAATTCACCCACACCAACCCCTGAACCAACCAGCATCACTGTAATCGACGGTATAGGTCGAAGTGTAACAATTAAACAACCCATTAATCGCATTGTCAGCATCAACTATGGTCTCACTGAAATTGTCTGCGCTATAGGTTGCCAAAACCTCATCGTTGGACGCGACGAATTATCTATAACTCCACCCTCAGTTACCTCAATTCCAATAGTTGCCTCATCATCAAATGATCCAAACATGGAGTTGTTGCTGGAATCTAAACCTGATCTAATCCTTGCAGACTCAATGATACGTACAAAAACACAGGTACTGGACTTGATAGAAGATGCTGGTATCCCCCTCTATATTGAGAGTACTGGCAACTTTTCACGCATTCTAGAATGCATACGCTACATGGGTCGTATTTTAAACAAAGAACAAACAGCAACTGAATTACACGATTTCTTAACCCGCTATCAAACCCTAGCCGCTGATCGCATTGCAAACGTACCGCCAAACCAGCAGCCCCGCGTTTATGTTGAATGGTTGACTCCCTGGTATACAGCCACTCACACCTCAATCGTTGGTCTGATGACTGCTGCAGGGGGAATAAACGTCGCTGAAGGTGGTCTAAGCACAACCATGGGTGATATAAGCCCCGAATATGTGGCAGAAGCCAACCCTGATATTATCCTAAAAGTTGTGAGTGGCACAAGTTATGGCACTGCACCGCTTAAAGCACAACGCGATGATGTCCTTGGTAGATCGCTGTTGAGTGAAACAAACGCTGTCAAAAACCAAAGAGTCTATACATACTACAATATAATCAGCTTGGTCTTTATTGTGGGTTCTATTATTACTCTAAAGAAACGGAGTGTCTAAGTAGGCCTTAATATGACAAACATAGTGACCAGTACTATTTGTCGCATCCATTCTTCCGGTCTAATGTTCCATTGAGTTGTTGCTTGATTTTCTAACCTTAACTGCCCAGTTTTTGGGGTAATACCATATCTGAAACCTTGTTGTTACGCTTCTTTCTGGGAAATAAGCCAAAATAGCGGAAATCCCTTATTTTGTATTACGGTATAGGGTAATACGTTGAAAGTTGTTTTATGCGCCAATTTTTGCTTGTTTTTCGGAAAAGAGCACAATAGCAAGATTTTACACATTGTATTACCTCATAATTTGTGCAGTTACGGTTTCTAAAAATCTTAGCGCAGATAGCTGTATGTAGAATGAGTATGATTTGGAGATTTAGGCGTTTGTTACTCGTGTTTTTTTGATGTTGCTCTGATGCAATAGGTGGTCTGGTGGGTGTATTCGTAATCTTTGGCAGTGTCCTAATGCAGATTTGTTAATATAGTTCGTTTACATTAAGTACAAGCATGACACGTCCAAGACAAACAGACAATATGACTTGCCAAAATCTTCACTGCAGATACCACCTAAAAGAAAAAGACAAAAACATCATCAAACACGGAAAAAACCGTGCTGGACATCAAGTCTATAAATGCCTCCACTGCAACACCTACTTTACCCAAACCAAAAACACACCCCTCTA
>Ga0123355_10007416_pt1 | contig 16432 bp, 19 predicted proteins | sample TergutEmb28metaG_3_FD_89872 | JGI IMG/M metagenome (GOLD analysis project Ga0123355, IMG submission 89872) | Embiratermes neotenicus P1 segment gut microbial communities from Petit-Saut dam, French Guiana - Emb289 P1 | ecosystem: Host-associated > Arthropoda: Insects > Digestive system > Gut ...
GCGTGCTGTTTTCCTTGTGTGCCTCCAGCACACGGCGTCAAAAATCACACAAAATCTACAAAAATCTGCTCGCAAATCTGCATATTCTTATAGTGGGAACACGCCCCAACGGAGGACCTTATGAAATACAACGCCGAAACTAGAGCAATAACAACAGACAGGCTAAATTTGCGCCCGTTTCAGATAACTGACGCACCACGCGTGTCGGAACTATGCAACAACTACAATATCTATAAAGGCACACTAACGCTGCCCTACCCATACCCCATAGAATCCGCACTTTTGTGGATTCCAACCCATGAAGAAAACTTTACAAATGACAAATCGTACGAGTTTGCAATAACCGATAAAACAACGGGTGAGCTATACGGTGCTATCGCCCTTTCCAACAACCAAAAACACAAAAATGGCGAAATAGCCTACTGGGTTGGCGAAGAGTATTGGGGCAATGGTTACGCGGCCGAAGCACTAAAAGCCATCATCGACTTTGCTTTTACTATAAAAGGCTACCACAGGGTGTGGGGTAGATTTTTTGCATCCAACCCTGCATCCGGTGCGGTTATGCGCAAAGTAGGCATGGAATATGAAGGCGTAATGAAACAACACGTCTTAAAAGAAGGCGTCTATCTCGATTTGGAATTTTACGGAATTATCAACAATGGAGCTGATAAATCATGACCACAATATACTTCATCCGCCATGCCGAGCCCGATTTAAATGTGCAAGATGATTTTTCGCGCCCGCTTACACCCAAAGGGCAAGCCGATACCGCACTTGTAACAGCCTTTCTATCCGACAAAAATATAGATGTAGCATTGTCCAGCCCCTACAAACGTGCAGTAGATACCATTGCACCTTTCGCCTCAAGTGCCAGTCTGCATATCCACACCATCGACGACTTTAGAGAACGCAAAGTAGCCGACGAATGGATTTTATCCTTTGGTGAATACGCCCAAAAACAATGGGCAAACTTTGAATACAAACTACCCTCAGGCGAATCTCTTTCAGAAGTGCAAACACGCAATATAACCGCACTGGAAGAAGTTTTGCGGGAATATAACGGTAAAAACATTGTTGTGGGCACGCATGGTACATCACTTTCCACAATTATTCACCATTACGACAACACCTACGGATACAATGGTTTTGAAAAAATGGCAAGGATATTCCCGTGGGTCTGCCGCATGGATTTTGACGATAACAATTGCATAGGTATGGAGAAAATTGACCTATTTAATCCGATAGATAAGCCCGATTTTGATAATTGCGTCGTCCGCACTGCTGATTTGGGAGCACTTAAAGCGTACAAATACACCGTTATCTTTGCACGTTACCAAGGATTTTCGCACAAGTTTCACCAAGCAAAAATCCAAGGATTTTCGCACAAACTTCGCAGTGCAAAAATCCAAAACAAGTGGCTGTACTGCCGTGCCAAAGAACGCAATGTTTTTGAAACTGCCGGCGGCCACATAGAGCCGGGCGAAACACCACTAGAAGCCGCTAAACGAGAACTTTACGAAGAAACCGGAGCAACAAAATTTGACATTACTCCGGCATTTGACTATGCCGTACATTACCCAAACGTATACGCCAATGGGCAGGTTTTCTTGGCAGATATACATGAATTAGGCGACATGCCAGCATTTGAGATGGCAGAAGTTGCCATGTTCAACACAATACCCGACAAAATGCGCTTCCCACACATTTTGCCAGTGCTGTTTGAGCGGGTTACGAAAGGTGATTTCAATGAATGAACTACAAAGCAAAAATCAAAAAATAATAGACATGGTAATAGAGCGCGCCAAAAGAGATTTCCCGGATGACATTGCGCTTATCGGCCTTACTGGCTCCTTCAATACCAACGATTTCCACCGCTACAGCGACCTAGACCTTATTATCGTAAATAACACCGCCAAAGGTTGGGAGATAGGCGACGGCTTTATTTATGATGACGTTGGCTACGACATTTATTGCACACCGTGGAGCCGCCTTGAACAAATGGCGGAGTTTAAAAATGTGGGAACTTCTACGCTTACACGAATGCAAATTTTATATGTAGCCAAGCCAGAATATTTAGACAGGTTTAACGCCATACGCCAAAAAGCACTTGACGAAATGGACAAACCAATTGGTGCAGACTGCATAAACATGGCAGGCGAACACATCATGGGCGCAAAGCAAGAATATGCCGACATGATGCTGTCTGACGATGAAAACACAGTGCGCTTTGCCGCCTTTGGCATGATGTATTACTTGCTTAATGCCATTATCAGGCTAAACAATACCTGCATACAGCGCGGCACCAAGCGATACCTGGAAGAACTTTTGGCATGTAAATATCTTCCCAATAATTTTGAATCGCTATATATGGCGGTAATTGATGCAAAAACAACAGCGGAAACTAAATCCGCCGCGGGTAAATATCTATCTGCCGTAATAGAATTGCGGGATGATATGCGCAAACAGTTTGTCCCTTCACCTGTGCCCACATACGAAAACTTAAATGGCACATACGAAGAAGCATGGTGCAACCTTTACAACAAAGTGAGGGCAAGCGTGGCAGCAAATGATAAATCCTACGCATTCTTCGTTGCGGGCGACAGCCAAAATTACTTTGATGAAATGACAAATGACCGCGGCACAAAAAAGTTTGATTTGATGAAGCACTTTGATTCCGATAATCTTAGTGTATTCCATAATGCGTTTATGCAGGCTATGGATGAATATAAGGCAGAGTATAAAAAAGTCGGACGCAAAGTAAGGAAGTTTGAGTGCATAGACGAGCTTGTTAACGATTTTTTGGAATAGCCAACACATAAAAAGACACGGTAGTTACTCCGTGTCTTTATTTTTTTACAACCTTGTTGTATAGGTTTGGCGGTGCATGTATTTCTCTTTGGTAGCAAGCCCACCGCGAATATGCCGCTCAGACTTGTTAACCTCCAACACACGGCGGGCTTCACCCGCTAGGTTTGGGTTGATTTTGATCAGACGCTCTGTTACGTCTTTATGTACAGTAGATTTGCTTATGCCAAACTTTTTGGCTGTTTCTCTCACAGTTGCGTTAGAACTTATAATGAAGTTTGCAACTTCTACGGCCCTCTCTTCGATATAGGTTTTCAAGTTGGCCCTCCTGATATACATGGTTGGAACAATATATGTGGGAGGGGGTGGGGTTAGAACAGGAAAGCGATAGTCCTAGACATTGTCTTAGGATTTACGTACACTCTGTGGTATAATTTTCTCATAGACTGAGCGCATACATAGAATGGAGGCGCAGATAATGTTTGATAAAGTAGAATACTGGCTTGAGCTATGTAATGACGACTTACGTGCAGCAAAGAACCTATACAAATCTAAAGATTATTTGTGGATGGGTTTCATCTGCCATTTAATCGCGGAAAAGGCATTGAAAGCGGCTATCGCAAGCATGACAAATAAAGTGCCTCCCAAAGACCATAAATTATTGAAACTAGCAGCATTAGCAAATCTCGATAACGATTTATCGGATGAACAAGAACTCTTTTTGGGTAAATTATCTCCGCTGCAAATTGAAGCTAGATACCCCAGCTACAAAGAAAGAATCGCTGCTACGCTCACGAAAGATTATTGTAATGAACTTTTGAAAGAAACGGAGGAGTTTTTATGCTGGATAAAGACAAGGTTAGGGAAATAGCAGCAAACTATGCCTACGCTGTTAGGCAATTCCATAGCCCAAAGCAAATAATCCTCTTTGGGTCATATGTAAACGGCACACCTAATGAAAATAGCGACATTGATATTGCCGTTATTTTTGACCAAGTTGAAGGAGATTATCTAGAAGAGTGGGGTCGGTTAATCCGCTTGTGCAGGGGGATTAGCTATGATATAGAAACCCACATGCTGGATGAAGAATGTAATCGAGGCGGTTTTTTAGAACACATCCGAAATACTGGGGAAGTAATTTTTGAGGCATAATACACTCATTTATGAAAAATTCTTTTTATACCGAATTATAAAGGAGAAGAAAATTTGAAAATCATAGAAATCAATATGCCAGAAGAAAAAACCACCATATGCAACAAAATTTTAAACGCCCTACCAAACTGGTTCGGCATACCGGAGTCCACTCAAGAGTACATAAACGGCGTAGCCGACAAGCCATTCTTCGCCGCCTTCGACAAAGACGAGCCAGTAGGGTTTGTTTCACTATTAATACACAACGCTCACACAGCGGAAGTCTACGTAATGGGAATTCTGGAAAGCCATCACCGAAAGGGAATTGGACGACGGCTTATAAAGGAATGCGAAGACTTCTGCGCCAAAAATAACCTGTCGGTACTAACAGTAAAAACCTTAGACGCATCGCACCCAGATGAATATTACAAACGCACGCGGCAATTTTATGAATCTGTCGGTTTTCTACCTCTTGAGACATTCCCAACACTATGGGACGAAAGCAATCCCTGTCTTTTCATGGGCAAGTTCATTTAAAAACCTAAAACGGCGCAGATACTAAATACTCACAGTATCTGCGCCGTTTTTAATTAATTCACAACAAGCAATACTCTTAGACATTGTCTTAGAGTTATGATATTCTTTTCCCACACACCAAACCCCACCAAAGGAGCCTGACAATGACCACCCCAAGAGACCTAGTAAAACAAACACTAGAATTCAAAAACCCAGAGCGCGTACCAAGACAACTATGGGCGTTACCTTGGGCAGCAATACATCACACCGAAAAGCTAAAACTAATAGAATCCACCTTCCCCGATGATATTCTGCAAGTTACCGCGCCCGGTGCTTTCACATCCGAAGGTTCTACCACAAAACTAGACGGCTCCGTTTCCAACGCATTTGAACCCGGCATACATATCGATGCATGGGGCTGCATATTTACAAACATTCACCGCGGTTTAATTGGCGAAGTTAAAGAAGCCCAACTACAAGACGAAGATTGGTTAGATGACCACAAACTCGTACCACCGGAACAAGCCCTTAACATAAACATACCTGTAATAAATAAAATTTGCGCAAACACAGATAAATTCGTTGTAGCAGGCGACTGGGCACGTCCGTTTGAACGCTTGCAATTTTTGCGCGGCACAGAGCAACTTTTTATGGACTTAGTTCTACGTCCGGAACGCATGTATTCTAACTTTCAAAAAGTTCATGACTTCTACTGCAAGTTAATTACCGAATGGTGCAAAACCGATGTAGATGCCGTGTTTTTTATGGATGACTGGGGCTCGCAAAAAAGTTTATTAATTCACCCTAACCACTGGATAGAATTTTTCAAACCGATGTACAAAGAGTACGTAGAAATAGCACATAAACATAACAAGAAAATCTTTATGCACTCCGACGGAAACATCTTAGAAATAATCCCGCATCTAATTGAAATTGGGCTTGATGCAATTAACGCACAACTATTTTGTATGGGCGTTCAAAATTTAGAAAAATACAAGGGTCATATCACCTTTTGGGGTGAAATAGACCGCCAACATTTATTACCAAACGGTACCGAAAATGAAATAAAAGAAGCCGTAGAACTTGTACGCAGCACTTTGTGGCAAAATGGCGGGTGCATTGCACAATGCGAATTTGGCGCAGGCGCAAACCCAGATAATGTTTACACGGTGTTTGACACCTGGAACAAAGGCAACATCTAGTGGCTCGCTTTCGTCAGATTCCGAGGCAAATTTTCTGAAATTCAAGGAGGCGCAAACGCCGCATATCGGAGATCATCTGCAAGCATACTCCGCCTCAAGCGGTGCTGCGCAAGCAGCAGGCCGCCCAGCCAGCAAGCACAGCTTGCGAGAGGGTTTGCGCCGACGAAGAAGTTTAGGAAATTTGTCCGGAAGATGACGGAATGGGGGTACTAGATGTTGCCCACATAAAAAGGAGAATATCACATGTTAATCCCAACAATTCATTTTGCAGGCAACTGCAACGAAATCATCGAGTTTTACAAAGAAACCCTTGGTGCAGAAGTTATGTACATGGCACTAGCAAAAGACGCACCACCTGAAGTTGCGGCCACTCTACCTGCCAATTTTGTAATGCATTCAGAAATAAAAATATTTGGCACAGTAGTAGCACTAACAGACGGTTGCGAAAAGCCGCCGACAGAAGATAACCATGCGTTTACCGTTTTATTTGACACCGCTGAAGAAGTTGTAGATGTTTTTAACAAATTGGCAGACGGCGGCAAAGTAATAGAACCTCTTGCGCAACAGTTTTGGGCGGATATGTGCGGCATGGTAACAGATAAATACGCAGTAAACTGGTGTCTTCTAACACGCTCTATGCCAAACTAATCAAGGAGTTCTTATGCCAACGGACAAGCGAGGCGTACTGGACAGCGAAGTTTTTTCATACCGTGCCACAAAAGATGGCAAGGTTTTTATTTCATACAAAGGTAAGCAAGTAACTATCCTAAGCGGCAGCAAAGCCGCAAACTTTATAGCTGACATAACAGGTGCAGACCACAAAGAAAGCCAGCTTATAATGGCAAAAGTCACCGGCAACTTTAAGCGTGGTAACGAACGATTGGCAAAATCGAAAGGGCGATACTAAATGACATATGAAAAACTATCACCCGCCGACATTACACAACTTCTTGACTTAATGAGGCAGTACAAACGCTCAGTCGGGGAGCCGCCGCTAAACCCAGAGCAAAAAGAGGCCCTACAGCAGGCGATACTTAACGGCCAAATAACATATTACATATGCAAAAACCGGGATAACATAGTCGCCATGTGTTCCGTTGTAATCGCTTTTTCTTCGTACACTTGCGAGCCTATGGGCATTTTTGAAGACTTCTTTATCTCACTGGGTTTCCGCGGGCGCGGCATAGCACGTGGGTTGACCGGCTTTGTGTTTGAAGAGATGAAGAGCCAAAACATAGCATCTCTATGGATTGGCTGTGCAGAGCAGGATATGGATATGTACAAATCTCTTGGGTTCAAGACCAGGCTGGGTAACTTGCTAACGTGGAGCAATACGCCATGAACACACCCGAAAATGTTTTGCTGCAAACCTTTGGTTACACATCGTTTCGCCAAGGACAAAAGGAGCTTATAGACGCAATTTTATCCGGGCGTGACGTTTGCGGCATTATGCCAACAGGTGCGGGTAAATCGCTTTGTTACCAAGTTCCCGCATTGCTTTTGCCGGGTGTAACATTGGTTATATCCCCATTAATTTCACTTATGCGAGACCAAGTATTATCTCTTGTGGCTGCCGGCGTTTCGGCGGCCTTTTTAAACAGCTCTTTAACTGAGCAGCAATATGCTACGGCACTGTCCCGTGCCCGTGCAGGTTTGTACAAAATCATTTATATAGCCCCGGAGAGGCTTGGGACAGCATCTATGGATTCGCTTATCCGGGAACTGGAAATATCTATGGTAGCCGTAGACGAAGCTCACTGCATATCCAAATGGGGGCAGGATTTTAGGCCAAGTTATTTGGAAATACCGGCGTTTATAAACAAATTGCCTCGCCGTCCGGTTGTTACTGCTTTTACCGCAACAGCCACATCTCATGTGCGGGAAGATATACGCCGTGCGCTTGAACTTACGACACCCCTAATCAAAGTAACAGGTTTCGACCGCCCTAATCTGTTTTTTACTGTGAAACAACCAAGGGATAAGTACGCTGCCCTTTCAAATTATTTACAGGATAACGACAATTGCGGGATTGTCTATTGCGCAACCCGCAAAGAAGTGGACAAAGTAACCGCATCTCTTCTTTCCGACGGTTACAGTGCTGCGGCCTATCATGCTGGGTTATCCGATGCCGCCCGTACTAACGCACAGGATGACTTTATACACGACAGAGTGCAAATTATTGTAGCAACCAACGCCTTTGGCATGGGAATAGATAAATCTAACGTGCGTTTTGTAATACATTACAACATGCCGCAAAATGTAGAGGCCTACTATCAAGAGGCCGGGCGTGCCGGGCGCGATGGCCTTCCGGCGGACTGTATTCTCTTTTTTGCACGAAGAGATATTGTAATAGCGGCATTTCTTATAACACAGAGCGAAAACCCGGAAGAAGTGCGCCGCAACAGGCGGCTGCTTAACAAGATGGTACAGTTGTGCGAAGGAAAAGAATGCCTGCGTAACTATCTACTAAACTATTTTGGCGAAGCAACAGAAGAAGACTGCGGCAACTGTGGAAATTGCATAGCGGATGAAATTCTGGAAGAAGAACCAGTGCACTCTCACATTGATATAAAGAAAGCGACCATCTCTGATTCGGTTACGGGTGCAAAAACTCAAGGGTTTCTGCACAAACTTCGTAGTGCAAAAACCCACAGCAAAAAGCGTTCGTCAAAAGAAAAGGTGCCTGCTTTCACATTTTCTTCAACTCTTTTTGCTAAACTCAAAGCCCTGCGGCTTGAAATTGCGAATGAACAAAAAGTACCCGCCTTTGTAATATTCTCCGATGCAACGCTGGTGGATATGTGCCAAAAGCATCCGTTAACACCGGAGGAATTCCTAAAAATAAGCGGCGTTGGACAGGTTAAACTAGAACGCTTTGGAGAAAGGTTCTTGGCCGTGCTGGCAGATGAAGAGAGAAGTACAGATGCTCCCGTTCAACCCCCAGAGTTAACCACCGAACTTCTTTTTTCCGAAATAATTTTTGAAGACAAGCCCATACAAATAACAAAAGTTTCTGAGAATATAAACGCCGTGCTGCTAAAGTACAATGCTAAAAAGGCCAGTGCTGTTGCACTAAACAAGCTGCTTCTCAAGCACAACTATTTGGAAGACAGCACAGGCATTAAACTTCCTACTGCCGAAGGCAGCGCCGCCGGAATAGCTACTACGCGCCGCAAATCCAGTTATGGAGAATACGAGCAATGTCTGTTTGACGAAAACGCACAAAAATTATGCGCAGCATTATATGTAAAGGAGAATCCACTATGAAACTAGCGAACAACTTGTCCCTCTTGCCAATCCAAAGAGAAGGCGGAGGCACACTAAACCTTGTGCTTGCATGGGATGACACTAGCCTCGTATTAGTAGATGCAGGTTTGCCCAAGCAAGGAGAAATAATTGCTACTGCCATAAAAAAAGAAGGTTTTGACCCGAGGAAATTAACCCACATAATTCTCACTCACCAAGATATTGACCACACGGGAGCCGTGGCAGAACTGCAAAAAATGTCTCCGGGTTTAAAAGTTGTAGCCCATATCGATGAAGCCCCTCATATAGACGGGCGAGCGTTGCCCATCAAACTTGCGGCACGGCTAGAAGAATACGACTCTTTGCCGCCGGAAGGCAAAGAAGGCATAAATGCTTGGCGCGATTTCTATGAAAGCCACCCTATCGAGGTACACCACAAGGTAACCGACGGTGAAGTTTTGCCAATATGCGGCGGTATAAAAATTGTACACACTCCGGGGCATACACCGGGGCATATTTGTGTGCTGTTTGAGGAAAGCAATATTATGGTGCTTGGCGATTCTGCAAATGTGCAGGATGGCGAAATTGTTGGGTTTAACCCAGTTTATATTAATGATATGGACGAGGCAGAGCGTTCGCTGGCAAAAATAAAAAGCCACAACTTGAATGGTGTTGTGGCTTATCATACTGGGTTTATGGGCGGAATTTAATAAGTGCTTTATCCATATATCCGTCGTGCCCCATGTAAGTGCGTACCCTTCGGGATTTACAGAAATAGAGTGTACGAAGTAGCATTCCCAGTGTAAGCTGGACAATTGGCATAACCAGTGAATACTCTGCACCAAGCAAGTGCAATGGAATTATAGTGCCAACTATAATCCCCAAGAGATAAATCATATACCCCAGCTGGTCAAAAAGTAAAAAGTGAGGCTTGCGAGAAAAAATTTGGCCTATGCCAATGCAAGCCAGTACAACACTTACAAACACAATCAATTGTCCTACTACAAAAACACTAAACACATGTGGCGCAATCCATCCGGCAAATCGAGCGAGTTGCATCAATTCTCGGACAGCGGTGGTGAAAATAAGAATTTCTGATAATATTGCGGAGATTACAAAAAACAGTAGCCAACCTCCAAGCCTGCTAAACTTAACGTATTCCTCTCTGGTAACATGCAAATTTGGTTGATGTGATGGCGAAAGCACTTACATCATCTCCTTATTATAGTCCTTCGCTATATCGCTTAATTCTTCCCATTATACGCTCGGCATCTGCACCTTCTGCTACAGTTGGGGCAAAGTCGTTGCGGTTGCGGACGCTGGATACGAAAATAGGGATTACATTTTTGTCTTCCGGCTCAAATGGCAACCGTTCACCTTCAAAAAAGCGGAAGGTTTGTTGGAATATCATGCTATCTTGGTCGGGCGGGTTGGCATTGCCGCCAAAACTGAAATTAGCAAGCGAATACACAATAAATGCCCCCTGATATTCTTCTATTCCTTGTAATACATGAGGATGTGCACCTAAAACTAAGTCTACACCACTCTGGATAGAGTAGCGACCGATATTAACCTGGTATTGCTCCGGGAAATTTTCGCGCTCTACGCCCCAATGGTAGTAGGCTATTATTATATCCGCGCCCTGTGCTTGCAAGGTTTCGATAGCACGGCGTATGCGAGTGCGGTTGTCTGCGCCATCGTGCCAAATTCTAAAACCAAACATGCCTATGTTTATGCCGTTTACTTCCTGCATTAGGGTAAATTCGTTACCAAAATAGCCCACGCCCTCGGCTGTTAGTGCCTCGCGGGTATCGTTGTAACCCCTGTCGAAAAAGTCTATCGTGTGGTTGTTGGCTATGGTAACAACATCTATGTATGAATAGGAAAGTATTTTTGCAAAATGCGGCGGCCCGCGGAACACAAATTGCTTATCCATATGTTCTGTGGCATAGGTAAGTGTGCCTTCTAGGTTGGCGATGGTTAGGTCGCTTTCTTCAAATATATGCACAACGTTGCGCATAAAGTGACGATGGTCGTTACCGCTTTCCGCAAATTCTCGCATAAATGCGCCGTATCCTGCCCAGCGGCTATCGCCACCCAGGGTGGTGTCCCCTACTGCCGTTATGGTTATTGAGATGATTTTGGGCTCGGGCTCAGGAATGTATTCGGGTTCAGGCTCGGGCTCAATTTCCGGTTCGGGCGTTGGTTCTAGCTCTGGCTCGTAAATTTGTTCAGGTTCATAGTCCGGTTCAGGCTCGTCTTCTTGTTCTATGGGAACAAAAGCCGCTACAGCAACTTCGCGTTCTTGCGGGATTAGTGACCAGTCTAAATAATAATCCAGTGCCATAACTACACCAAGTGTAATGCCAAGACATATTACGCATGTTAACACTGCTATGCTGGCTTTTTTCATATTCGCCTCCCATTTCACAACAAATAAATCATGTGCAACCCGCTCTACAAGCTGTGTTGAGCGCTTTTTTCAAAAAGAACAAATTACACACCTACCTTGCTGTATACCATTGGTTTTGCATCAGGTTTGTTTGCCACAATTTCTATGGACTCGAGGAATTTCTTCTCTGCTGGTGCAAATGTTGCGTGGTCATTTGCATACAACGTTGCTATGGGTTCTCCGGCTTTAACGTAGTCGCCATATTTTGCATGTAACATGATGCCTGCGGTGTAACAGATTTCATCTTCGTGTTTTTCACGTCCGGCACCTAGTTTCATGGCGGCAATGCCTACGCCTGTGGTATCGGTTTCGCCAATGTAGCCATTTGCAGGGGCAAGAATATCATAATCGTGTGCTGCAACTTCAAAATTGGATGTATCCAAGATATATTTGCTGTCTCCGCCTTGGGCTGTTACCATTGCTGCTAATTTTTCTAGTGCTTTGTGGTTTGATAACACTTCGTATACTTTTGCTGCGCAAGTTTCGAGGTCGTATTCCCCTGTTAGGTACAGCATGTGTGCGGCAAGTTCTACACAAACTTCTACTAAGTCTTGCGATGCATTTTTGTAGTCGGTTAAAACTTGCACTGCTTCTATCACTTCTAGGCTGTTGCCAATTGCGCGCCCCAAAGGTGCAGACATATTGGTGATAAGTGCGGCGGTTTTGCGTCCGCAACCGATGCCAATTTCCACCATAGCTTCAGCTAGTTTTTTTGCATCGTCGTAATCTTTCATAAATGCGCCGTTGCCTGTTTTCACATCAAGTAGAATATATTCCGCCCCGGCGGCTATTTTTTTGCTCATTATGCTGGCGGCAATAAGAGGAATACTGTCTACAGTAGCAGTTACGTCGCGTAGGGCATACATTTTTTTGTCTGCCGGTACCATGTTACCGGACTGTCCCGAAATACACAGGCCGCACTTTTTAACAATGTCCAAAAATTCTTCGATAGTGAACCCTGTTTTGAAACCTGGAATGGATTCCAGCTTATCTACTGTACCACCTGTGTGGCCTAAGCCGCGGCCACTCATTTTGGACATAGGATAACCGAGGGCGGCGATAACAGGCACTACTACTAGAGATGTTTTGTCTCCTACCCCACCGGTGGAATGCTTGTCCAGCGTTTTTGCATCAAAAACAGATAGGTCTAAGGTGTCGCCGCTATTTACCATTGCCATCGTTATGTTTGTGGTTTCTTCGGCGGTCATGCCTTTTAGACATATTGCCATAAGTAATGCTGCCATTTGATAGTCGGTAACTGCGCCTGTAGTGAAATTTTCTACTACGAAGTTTATTTCTTCGCTGGTTAGGGCTTTGCCTTGTTTTTTCTTGGTTATTATTTCATACATTTGCATGTGAAGTGGCTCCTTTTATTGTTGCTCATACCTGTTCCAAGCAGAAACCTATGCAGATTTGCGAGAATTTTTGTGCGAATGCAAGAAATTGACGACGCGGCGTGCTAGGCAGCACGCAAGGAGGAAATTGCGCAGCAGTCGTGCAAAAATTACGCAAAGATGCGTAGGTTTCTACTTGGAATAGGTATCAAGTAGCAGTTTAAGTGCATCAAGTTCTTCTTTGGAAAGGGTTACACCCTTGCCCATTTTTTCGTGCTTTGGTGCCCAGTCGCGTATATCGTACTTTGGTTCGCGGTCGTTCCAGCTTATAAGGTTAAGTTCTTTGCGCCAGCCTTTTGCACTTTCTGATAGTACGCCTATGTGCTTGGTTATTTCGTATTTTATTTCTGCCATTTTGGGTTGCTCCTTTATTGGTTTTGTCGTTCTTGTTGTAGGAGGGTGAAGATTTCTGTTTCCAGGTCGGTTAGGGATTGTAGTGGTGTTAGGGGGATGTTTGTACCGAAGATTGTGGGGTCATCGTAGTACCACCAACCCGGTTTGTGTGTAACACCCCACATTTGTATCGTCTCACTCCAGTGGTGATTTCTCCACGCGAAATAATCAAATTCCCATCCGGAACCCCAAAGCATCAGTGGCTGAGCTGTAGCACCCTCATCGGTAATTACCACATGATGATAATCAAAAACGAAGTCTTTTTCATCGTCCTCTAAAACGATTATCCGCCCACTATCATCTACAAACAAGCTCCCTTTCCATATACCCCAGCTCAACGGTCGAGCTATAAACCAATCGATACCAGTTTCCCCGTACCTTGTTCCCACCATTCTGTACTCACCATCGATATATCTATACAAAATTGCTCTGCGTGGAATTCCTGTCTCTGTGGTTATTGGTGAGTAGTGTACAAATATATCGGGTATGCCGCTGTTGTTAAAATCAAAAAGCTGAAAACCGCTTGCATAATTGGAAACTCCTTCACCATAATAACCAAACGAAAACGCCCAAGGTGCATATGTGAGTCGCTCACCTTCACGGTTGTAAACTCCTCTAATCCCCCAATTTTCAATAACATAATAAAACTCCGGCACTTCATATGTAGCCCGCCGCTCCCCGCGATTGACCCATCCCCAATCAGGCAAAAACCGTCCCGTCTCCGTTTGCTCTTCGTCCCTAGTGGTTTCAGCCTCCCACATACCTACAAAAATAGTATCCATCTGCCGCAAAAAATCAATCGCAACCTGCCGCCCATACTCGCTTATTTCCACAGCGGAGGGGTCAAATGGAATAAAATCCCGGCTTTCCAACAATTGCATAACGGCATCGTGTATATCTATATCTTCAACCGTGCTTAGCTCTTCTTCATAAACAGGTTCCTCGGCTGGTTCCGTTTCGTACGATTCTTCTTCCTGCACAAGGTCGCTGGCTGGTTCTTCCTCAAAGGGATGTTCTGCTATTTTGTCTGTATTATCCACCACATCTTCTTCGTAAAACCTTCCGCCAGGGCTACTATACGCCACCAAAAACACATACAATCCCAGCCCAACAAAAAACATTACATATCTTTTCACAAGCTACCTTCACGTTTCAAATCCGCCGACCCAAAACCAAACGGCAATATCTCCCCAAATGTATGCACCTTGTAATCCTCTTCCGTTTTAGCAACTATCACCACAACATCGTCCGCAAAAAATTCCTTTAACATCTGCCTGCAAACCCCGCAAGGATATGCATATCCACCTTCTTTGCCTTTAGGCGCACCGGTCACAGCAATAGCCGCAAACTCTCGCTCGCCTTCGGACACAGCCTTAAACAATGCCGTACGCTCTGCACAGTTAGTTGGCGAGAAAGACGCACTTTCGATATTACAGCCTGTATACACCTTGCCACTTTTAGTTAATAACGCCGCCCCAACCTGAAATTCTGAATAAGGCGAATATGATAATTCCTTCGCTTCAATAGCCACTTTCGCTAAACTTCTATAGTCCATTTTTTCACCTTGCCTCATCTAAAAGTTTTATGCACAATTTCACATTCTCTGCCGCAAGTTCACGCAAACGCAAACCCGCTTTATATATTTCTTGCGAAATATTTTCCATATCACTATGAATAACGCATGCAAAATTTTTCAAAATGTCTACCCTTGTATCTTCAACCCGTACATATAAATCCTGCCCCATAGCCTCCATAAAGCGGCGAATTTTGGGGCTGTATACCAAGCCAATTGCCGGCACACCTTTTTCCATGGCATAAATAAGCGCATGAAGGCGCATGCATACCGCAAAAGAAGCCAAGCCCAGCACTGCTCTACCCACGTTATGGTCGCTTGACCCTACGAATATGGCAGGGTTTTTCATTTGTGCTATTACTCTATGTGCAATATCGCTGTCCTGCTCCGGCCGCATGGGTACAAAAACAGCTTGGTAAGCATAAGTGTCTACCAAGTAATCTGCAAATTCTGCCATCTGAATTTCAAAATCTGCCGGATTATGTGCCCACGGACGCAGCGCAACACAGAAAAATTTATCAACTATGCCAAGTTCATTTAAGCTAACGCCATTCTCGTTTGTTTGCGGCAAAGCAAATGCCGCATCCGCTGTAATATGAATTTCCGGCTGGGATATGTTCATTTCTTTTAAAACCTCTAGAGAGCCGCCTTCCCGCAAAGTAATAAGGTCAACCTTATTTAACGATTTTTGCACACGCTTTACGTTAAGCGGACGGTTTACCGGCCCTATCCCTTTTGCATAAAGCATGTTCTTTACGCCAAAAAACCTTGCAGTGTTTATTACCCAAAGATAATAAATAAGCGACTGCGTACTGGTTTCATCCTGAATTAAGTTACCGCCGCCCGTTATAAGAAGTTTTGCACGGCGCAGGCGGAAAAATACAGAAAACAGATTAAAACGGTGCACAGCATCCACCATAAACTTAGCGCGGGTTTCTTTCGGTTTGAGCGAAAGCACCGTAATGCTAAGGTTATCCTTGTTTGCTCTAAGGTCTTGCACTATCGAATGCAACATAATATCGTCGCCGCTATTGTTGTAGCCATAATAGCCGGAAATAATCACGCGGGTTAATTCTGTTGTTTCAAAAACCTTGTCATAAACGTCGATTGCATCTTTGCCCATTCGCTCCAGGGAATATTCACTACATATAAGATTGCGGGAATACTGGCCTAACGCTCTTACTTCCTCGGCAGGCTTGTTAAGCAAAATTTCTATATCCTTAATCAGTTTTTCGCCGGTAATTTCACCCGCACCACGGCAGGTGAAGTTTGTATCTATCGCCGCTTGTTTTGTTTTTTCGTCAAAGATACCTAAGTAACCATATGTGCCCGCCAAAATAGTGGGCGTACCCGACGCCAAAGCCTCCATTGAAGCACGGGCTACGTTAACAAAAACATCAGCCAACGCCATAAACTTATTTACATCCGTACGTCGGCCTGTTATGTGAATGAGTTTTTTTCCAAGTTTTTTGTTTATATTTTGAGCCTTGCTGTTAATTGCATCAAAATCTTCGCCATCGCCAACCAGAATAATTTCTATGTTGTGGTGGGCGTTTAGTTTTTCCGCAATGTCCACCAAAATTTGAGGCGGCAGGCTACTGTCTTTATCCATGCGGCTTATGGAAACGATTTTGCGCGTGCCTTTTTGCAGCCCAAGCTCTTCTATAACGCCATTTGCATCTATTTCCGGGGAAAATTTTGTTGTGTCTATGCCGTTTAC
>Ga0123355_10007417_pt1 | contig 16431 bp, 15 predicted proteins | sample TergutEmb28metaG_3_FD_89872 | JGI IMG/M metagenome (GOLD analysis project Ga0123355, IMG submission 89872) | Embiratermes neotenicus P1 segment gut microbial communities from Petit-Saut dam, French Guiana - Emb289 P1 | ecosystem: Host-associated > Arthropoda: Insects > Digestive system > Gut ...
AAGCATGTAAACCTTACGACAGTTGGGCACTTGGGGGATTTAAATCAAGCACCTTATGAATACGAATGAAATGTGTAACTGGCACCCCTGTCAGTGTGCAATAGCATTTAACTTTTAAAAGCAATTTTAGAGAACAGTTCTGACAGTAATGTTAACTTGGAATTGTAACTCACCACATTGTATAAGCCAATGGTCCACCTCTCAAAGAGTATCTGTCCAGACCAGCCTGAATAGATGGCAAACCACAGCTCAATAACATAGAGACAAATGTTTTTATAGAAGCTGTACAGAATCAGTTTGCACATCCGGTTGTAATTCCAAGCACCATGCACAAAGAGAAGCTTCAGCAGGAACCGGAACTAGAAAAATACATGCAAGGGGTCATCATGTTATTTACATCTGCTGTAGCAACATTTCTAACAACATGCTGTTACCTCAAGATATCAGACAGCTTTATACACAGAATCTAACAAGAAGCTGGCATTTCTCAGAAATAAGGAGCAGTGACTTAAGTCTAGAATACGATGACTCTATTGTGCCACTAATGGACAGAGACAGGCTTCAACTACAGTACAAAGTTATAAATATGTTAAATAAGCCATCAGCCAACAAGGAGTGGTCTGTCTGCACAGGCTTAGAACCCTTCACCTGTAGAGAGCATCTTGTTAAAAAAAAATCCAATGAACTGCATTGTTTGGGATTGGTGAGATTGATACTGGAGTTAAAGGTAGAGTCAGGGAATGCTTGCTACCATTAGTTCACCATCTGACATCTTTCTGTTGGCATTTAAAAAAATACAAAATTAAAATACACAAAACTGTAATGTTGCATGTTTTGCGTCTGAAGCATGACCCTAATATTAAGGGAAGAACATGGAATGTGTCTTGAAACAGGATGCTGAGAATATTTGCAAATAAGAGGGAAAAGTTGACAGGAGGTTGGAGAGAACTGTTGAATGAGAAGATCCGTAATTTGTACTCTTCACTAAATATTATTAGTGTGATAAATGAATGACCACATACATGTAGTATGCATGAAAGAGAAGAGAAGAGAAATACACATTACAAAATTTGGTCAGAAAATTCTTGGAGACCATCCAATTTTAACACTTGGTATTTCCAAACCACCAGTGAAAAGAATATGGTTGTTGTGTAGACCTACATTGTGTAAATCAGTACCTTACAGCACAGTCTCAGGGTATTGTATAAAGCCACTGATCTTCCACTGACAAATTCTATGGTTTTTAATAAAACTTTATTAACCACTGTGGTTGTAATGGTGAAATAAATGTAATAACATGGGAAAAAATTTGAATCAGGTTGATATACACCATTTAAACCACAAAACACTCCATCAAGAAAGAGTCTCAAGGTTGAGATTCAAAATCAAAGTGCAAAACAATGTTAATCAGTCAAACAAGATATTTGGTAACAAGTCTTTAAAATATATGTACTTTTAAGGAAAACTTCCCTGAACTGAACAACATAAACACCATATGAAATATTCTGGGTTGATGGCAATGACTGCTGTTTTCACTGAAACCTGAAATGCAAAATTTGTATAGAAACATGTTATACACACCCAGCAGAGTTTCTTACATGAAACTTCTGGTTGTCATGGGAGTGAAGGTTTACACTCTGATCTTCTAGCTTGGGACATTGTGTTGTATCATGTTGGTGCTTCCACCTTCAAGGCAGAAGATGGAGGCACCAGGTTTTTCCCAAATGTTGGTAGCCATCCACAAGGCTGCTGCAGTGTTTCCAGACAAGAATATTACAATCTAAACTCCTGCTACTATTAATTTCTCAAATCTCCAATGTCATAAACACAAATGTCAATAAATGCTGGCCATTTAATCTGGCAGACAAACACTATATTTAGCCAACATTTCTGCAAAACAGAAACAGCAGCCATATACACTTTACTTGGTACTTTATTTAGTACTGCTGGCAGTACGTAAACTATAATGTAAACTGTATACTCATAGCACTGGAGGTACATAAATGAACATGAATATGCTGCCACAGTGGAATAATAATTCACCAGGGAAAATCAAAGTTCACACAGAAAAACCTGTCCCACTGCCACTTTGTCTACCACACATCCCACACAAACTGCCCTGATTTCAATAACAGGTGTCCAATTGTGAAAAGTAAGAGACTAACTCCCTACAATATGCCATAGCCCCACAATGCTGCAAATGCTCTGCACTGTCCTACTCATAATTAATAAGAAACTTAGAGAGACAAACAAAACAGGCCTACTGTCCCTAATATTACACTGTTACAGTACTAATATTACATGATGTCTGTGACAAAATCAAAAAAGAGAAAGGGAGTCAATACTAGCAAGCAGGTTCAAATGTTTTAATATATAATGGCCTTAAATCTGCACTTGTCACAGGCAAGTTGTGAGTGGGTTTGCTAGATCCTATATACACAGATTTATAGTAATATGACTGGTAATACAACCCACAGAATTTAGTGTTTTGGAACCCTGAAACAGACAACACCAGGGGTAAGTACTTTCAAAACCATACTTGTTCCAACTGTGGATGAGTGATCATTCTACCACCTACAAACTGCAAAAATAAGAGCACTCACCTGTGCTATGGAATAGTCAGATGCACAAGCTGCTTGTAGGCCTTCTACACCTGAGATCCCTATACCTACATGGGCCTTCTGGATCATCGCTACATCATTAGCTCCATCACCAATTGCAAGAGTAATGCTCTTAGTATGTGATGTTACTAACTCGACCACCTAAAATGACAACTCACATTAATTAGTTACAATATTGGCCACAACTCATTTCCAATTACAAGATGTAGAATGTTTACTTAGTTTGGTCTTCAAAAATGGTTGTGGTGTATCTGTACCTATACTGGAAATGGAATTACTGTCTGCAAAGTGACAGAGTATGACTATGTACACAGGTCTCTATCATTAAATGGTGCCTTGAGGAACTAGTTCAAACGGCAGCACCTGATCAATAAACTGATAGACAAGTGGGTGGATCGGGGAGTGGGTAGAAGGAAAATTGGACGGATGGGTGGGTGGGTGGGTGAATGACAGGATACACACAGATGGTGAAAGATGGACAGATATATATATATATACAGAAGGACTGGTACATATGAATACGGATTGACAGATTCAGATGGATGCAGACAGATGGAGATGACATCTTAGGTCTTCACAGCAGTTATGACTGATATTATGGTCTCATGGATAATGACATTGTATAGCTTGGTAGATAGGCACCAACACTTTACAGCAACATAAAGTCTCTATCTCCATATTACACACCAAAGATGGGGACCATATGTACAATAGCAACTCTGGTGTCCACCTTCCAGGCTGTAAAGTGTCATATGCCAAAAGACAAAATACACATAAATACATCAATCATAGAAGTTCAGTCAAAAAAACTGCAAGATAACATCACATACTGGCGACACTGAATACCTTCCCATCCCAAAAATCAATACATCAACATATACTGTAAGGCTGCATGACCAAACACAAATTTCAAGAGAACATGGTGCATGTCCACCTGAGATTCAACAACAATAAGTAAAATGATTTTGTTTTCATGCAGGTTGTCTAGAGAGCAAGTACTGTAACATATTCCAATGAGTAATCGAAAAAAATTCATCCACTACACCAACATCCATAACAAGCAAGTGTAAAAAGGTTGGCAGTGAAACTCACGGTGCTTGGCATAATGCATTGTATCCCAGATGAACAGTTTTTATTCTACCAAGTCTAACATTCTGGATTCAAACTTATTAATTAATTAAGTCTCTGATCACTGATTACTGTGCTATGTCAGTTAAGAAAACAATAACCTCTTACCTTAATGATCCAGAACAGTAAAACCCGAAATTTGTGTTCCCTCATTTTGAGTTTTCTGACATTTTACACACTTTTTGTACGGTCGCTGCCAAATTCTCATAAGAATAATGTTTCCCATATTTTACACTTCCCTACATTTTATGCCATTTTAAGTGGTCCCCACAAAAATGTAAAATCAGGGTTTTACTGTATAAAGTATGGCTTCAAAGAAAACATATTACAGCTGATCTGATGTGTGGGAGTCAGCTAGTTAAGTGACTGAGCCAAATGAGATTACACGATATCTGATGAATAGTGGTGAATAGTAAGATTACAGTCTTGTGAAATGTGGTATTTGTGTTACCTTGTACAGAGGTGCCAACATTCCTCTGGACTATTACTATTTGCCACACTATGGTGTCACAGCCCAGAAGAAAGTAATCTTAATCTAAAACTACACAAGAAAACTTGTGGTAACAGCAAATGAATGTTCAAGAGCTTGTCAAGCCAATTTAAATCAGACCACACATGCATGACTTATGTAGCTAAGATCCATCTTCCTATTAGTATTACTGTCCCCATTCTTCAAAATCTTCAATGTGGTTAATCCACCAACCTCCCTACCTCCCTTCACTCTTACCACAACATGCTGTCCAAACATCCTAGTTCATCTTAGACTAGCATGAAGTCTTCCTGAGTAATCAGTCATGTGAAAGTGTGCAATACCAACTCCAGTTTCTCATGGCTTATCACCTGTGAAGACTTCACTGCAAGCAGAATATTTTGGAATTCACCAATGATAGAAATAATCACCAATTTTTTGTTCTTTATTTCAAGCATAATATTTTGTTTTTGCTGCACTTACAGTATATAATTTGTCACAGTTTTCCACCCTTTTTTGATTTTTAAAAAAAAGTGTCAAGATTATACAATCAATAATTTAATTATATGGCTTTTATGGTGGTTGAATGATAACACTGAACTTGCTTATAGGTGACAACATTGTATGGATGTGGGCTTGTTGTCAAAATTTCAGACTAACATGCTGTATCCATCTTTAAGTTAATGCATTCCATACGATGGAAGCAAATGGGTTTGTCTTCTCATTGAGTCGCAAATCATAATTAAAAGAGTACTGCTACGGGAGAGAACTCATACAGCAATGTATGTTGCCTACATTGCACTACCCTGAAGATGGAGGCAGCAGGTTCCTCCAAAATATTGGCTACACCGCCCATATCACATCATGCCATCACCCCAAACTAGAGAAAATGTTAAGTATTACACAAAAAATGTAAAAAATACAGTCCATTCTTTACCTCAGCTTTCTGCATAGGGGACACACGACAGCAGATGACCACATTGCAACTAACACAGAGGTCCAAAAAATCTCGGCGCACATCACAACTTAGTGCATACTTAAGTGTCTTCCCATCTATTACCAAAGCCACTTCATTGTGTTTCCGCAGCTGGTCACCAAAATCAGAACTGTGCCTTGCAATCACCTCACGTGTGTTCTGAAAAGAAACATCAATACAGGAGATTCAGCACTCAGGTAATAAGAATGGAAATTAAGAAAATGAGCCCAAAATCAGGGAAGAATATTGCATGCATATTTTAAAAGCATTATTGTCAGTCTGACAAACAAACAGAAGTGACATTATACATTTCAGTCTGATGTTTAAAGCTGTAGTTTGCTAGGTAACCATGCAGAAAAACCTTAGTGATAGTACATTCCTGAGACTAAACATTAACAACACAAAAAGAAGAAACTATTACACCATATCTGATTAACCTTGGTATTGTTACTGGTAAGTTTAACATAAAAACTCAGTATACATATTTCCAGATACTGCATCATATTTAACATGTCTTTGGATCTCCTAACACCTAACACCACTTTCCTCATAAGTCTTCACACATCACAGTTACACCACTTGTGGAATTTCACAAGAACGTAACCCTTGTGAACTGTGAGGGTTTGCTGTATTATAACAGTCAATAACAGGACATTTGCAACATTTCACAGTGAGAAAGGATGCTCTGTCTATGTAGTGTTTAACATAAGTAAAATGATTTAATACTAACATCAAGGCTGTCTTCATTGATGATAAGTAAAGGCATTCCATGGACTATCAGTTTGCAAGAGTAGCCAATGTTAATAGCAGTCTCTTGCTTGTCACCTGTCAGAACCCACACATGGATATCAGCCTTGATTAATGCAGCTATTGTTTCTGGAACCTGCAGGAAGAAAGGCACATCATCAGCATCATAGAGTACAGAACAAACCACATTGTAATACAAAAGTTTACCAGTTGCCATGAAAGCCTGTAATAAACACTTTTTATTCAAGCATGGTACTGATTGCTTTTTAACACAATTGTCATTTCATTTTGAGAGCCTTACAGCATATTCAAGTCCACATGTGGGTGTGTGTCTCCCACCTTACTGAGGAGCAATTCTTACTCCAAGTTGTCTCCCTTTAATGCATATTAACCTTCTGACTCCGGAATTTAGTGGCCGTTCGGCTATTTAAAGGGCCCACTGCTCATCCACTTTAGTTGACGTTCGGCGCTAAAAGGTTAAATAATACAACTCCTCTGGTTTTAATCCACACACACTGTACTTAATTATTCAAAATGTATCAATATTAAGTCACTATATATAAACATGCAACATTAACCCACATAATACAATCAAATACTTGGTGTGGTATTAAGTGCCTGGAGTACTTCACAAATGACTCACAACTGAAATGGCAACCAAAACTTCGCATGTCCTTGTTGGACAACTTTACATCATTCAGTTCTCTGGGCCACACTGCATACCAACTATAGTAAACTTTCAGTGCCAGAGGTTTAATACTTCTGGATCCCTATCACATGATAACTTTAATTAACCCTTATCCATACATACATATACATTTCATTAATTCAATATTAGTCCATCGATGGGTGAATATAAAACATGTCAGGAAATAATAGGTTTCTCAAAGCAACTTAGTCAAAAATAATTAAATAAGAGTATATACACAACATATGTTGGAGAGACAATAAAGTAAATACAGAGTCTAACATTACAGACAGAAGACATGAATGTAAGAGTTTAAAAAATAGTCAGTGTAAAAGAACTACAGGAAATAATCAGGAGATAAAAAAATAAAACTCTTCTAAAAATAAACAAGAGCTAATCATTTGTTAAAAATTCTTCTACAGAATAGAAAACATGTGTAAGAAGATATTTACTTAAAGCAGGCTTGAAAACTACCCTATCATTTTTTAGTCTTGAGGTGCAAGGTGGTAATGTATTGAATATCTTAGAATATCTTAACAGTAGAAAAGGTAGTACCTCTCTGTATAGCAGAGAGTCTAACTGAAGGTAAAGTTAATTGATTTTTATATCCTGTATTAATCTCGTGAATAGAGGAATTAGTTTGAAGTAATGCAGGTTATCAACAACAAACAACATTAACGAAAACATATACAAGCTTGGTCTAGGTAAAACCTCGAGTTTTTTAAACCATTTCCTGCAGGAACTCTTTAAATGGGGCTTCCATGAAAGTTGATTGTCCAGTTGGAGACCTAAAAATTTTATGGCATTTGTTTCGACAGGTAAATGTTCAGCAAAGGTCACATGCAATGGGGAATATGAAAAATTAGGAGTAAATTTTACTATTTTAGTCTTTTCCATATTTCTTACTAGCTGACTGGCCTGAAGCCATCTGAGGGTGTTGTCTAAAGCTTTGTTGAAATTTCTACTACGTCCTTCACAGCAATTAATGGAAATTAGAATACTTGTGTCATTGGAATACATTATCACATTAGAGCTATTATCAATTGAACCCAGTAAATTATTTAATGTAAATGTCAAACAGGAGTGGACCCAATACAGATCCCTAAGGAACAACACACTTCACAGTTTTCCAGGTTGAAGAATAATTGCATGTGTTTGAAAATTTTAATTCCACACTTTGTATTCTCTTGTACAAGTATGATTTAAACCACTCTGAGTGTATGCCTTTGACTCCATAAATTGTAGTTTTTAACAAGTGTTCAAGATTTACACAATCAAACACTTTCGTTGGGTTACAAAAAACACCTGCAACACATCTGTTATTACTCCAAGCACTTAAAATAATTTCAGTAAGCCTATGTGTAGTATTAGTTGTTGACAACCCCCTTCTAAAGCCATGCTGTTCTGCAACAAAAATACTGTGATTTTGCAAATGCTGATTAAGCCTTCAATAAGTCAATAATTCAAAAATCTTTGACAAACCAGTAAGCAAGGAGATAGGTCTATAATTAGTTAATGCAGACTTTTTTCTTTTTCAAACAATGGATTAACAACAAAATATTTCATATGATCCAGGAATTTAAGCACTATTGAAGATTTATTAAAAATATATGCTAAAGGTTTACCAAGGAATTTTCTACAAGATTTTAAAATTCTATTTGATACACCATCATAGCCTGATGAGCTCTTATTCTTGAAGGATGCAAATGTACAAATAATTTCAGCTTCTGTTATAGGAATAAGTGCTATATCAGGAAAATCTTAAAAGGAAAGATTATTAAGGGACAGAAGGGCAGAGTAATTGTCCACCTTTTCAATATGCCGTTTCTCAACCACTTTTAAAAAATAATCCTTAGAAGCCTCAGCTGCAAAATCTACTTGAAAAGACGTTTTACCTCGTTTGAACATAAAGGTGTATGACTGTTATTTTTTATATTTCCTGATTCATAGTTTATAATTCTCCAAGCTGTTTTAGACTTATTTTCAGCTGTCATTAACAAGCTATTATAATAACTATGTTTTGTAATTCTGATGACTTTCCTTAAAATGGGGCAATACTGATTCTAGTATTTTTTTATTAATGTGCAACTGCTATTTCAGCTAAGAATATGAAGACTTCTTCTTACAGGACATTCTAATTCCTCAGGTTATCCATGAGTTATTAACTTTTTATTTGTATGATGGATGGGAACACAAGACTCAAAGTGTATTAAAAATGAATTAAAGCTTTTGTTAATATCATGATGAGAATAAACGTCTCTCCAAGATTCATCTTGCAGCATATTAACAAAATTTAATATTGTTGCTTTTGTTATTAACTTCTTATTATCGATTAAGTTGTAACCCTTATTTAAAAATACATTATTTACAGTCAAATATTGAAAGTCATGGTCTGAAAGACCATTGATTATCGGTAAAACCTTAAACAGATGACTAGAATTATCTATAAAGACATTATCTATAGTAGAACATGAAGTTTTGTTAAATCTAGTTGAAAAATCCACAATATGGAACAAATTATACAACTAAAGCAGACATGATAATGGAAGTTTGAAGTTGGAATCTTTATAGAATTTAACATATACATCCCCCACATATGACAAATTCAATAGCAGTATTATATAGATATTTTAAAGTTGAATCCAACTGACTCAAAAAATTGGAGAAATTACCAGTAGCTAATCTACGTAAGTTGATGTGTCAATGTAAGTGTTTACCAGGTCGAGTTGTCTAGCACAATTTTCAAACATTTTTTCAATACAAAACTGAGAGACATCACATGCGCTATATTGCAAATCTGCCCTAGTGAATATACATACTCCACATCCAAAATGATTAATACATGAAAAATTGGAAGATAAGTAATAATTATCTAATGAAATAGTTCAGATAAACAGAGGAAATGAGGAGTAAACATACTGCTAATTAGTGAACGCGTTAGTTCACCACTCTTATCACTCAAAGCCCTTTCATTTTGGTAAAAGATGGTTGACCATGAGTTAGTATTACCAATTATGTGCATACAAAATCATCATTTTTGTTCGTAGGCTTTTTTCTTCTTAAAGGTCATTTTTCTGAATCTTGAAGAGTAGGTCTAACTTGATTCACATTGATATTACTCCTTTCTTCAGTGATGTGTGATGGTTTACAGATTACTGACAATTGCAGGAATCACATTTTTTAATGAAGACTCACTTTCATCTGGCCAGGCTAAGTTTCTTGGAGGATTGTCCTGTTTAGTTGAAGAAAGAACACATACTGACTTTTCAATAATGCCAGAGGTCCAAGATATACCAGAGAAGTTTGAATGTAAGCCATGTTTCATAAAAAGGTTTCTGCTCATATTCATAATGAGCAATTGAACATGCTGAAAAGATTTCGTTACTTTATGAAGCTTGCTGTTGAATATAATTACTTCTTTGTTACTGCACAATTTTTTCTGAAGGTCATGGAGGTGTGGTGGATCAAGAATAATGACATTAGTATTGCTAGTCTTCATTGCAAACTGTTTAAAACACCTTAGTCCTTTATTGGTGTCATTGCTGCTGATATCCCTAGTTCCTCCACAAAATATGATCACATCATTTTTCAAAAAATTATCAGTCTTGAAGTGGGAAGGAGTGACAATAGTATCTCTCTCAGCACTAAGTTTGGATAGACTTGTCACACTGCAGGAGATATCAAGACTGTTACAAATCTTCTCAGACAAGCCTTTACATGACTATCACCTAGTATGATGATTTTACATTTCTTCTTAGAAGGTATTGCACATTTCTTTGATGCAATTTGTCGTCTGTTATCATCACTATTAGCAATTATTAATGCATCTTTGAGGTTTCATAACAGAACAAATCTATTACAGACTGTGATAACTGTACTAATATGTCAAGGTAATGAACTGATGGATTTAGAGGAGTTTCTAGTTCAGTTATTTGTTACAGTGATCCATTTTAGGTTACAAATATCACAATCATTCAACTCACTGGACTTACTGTTTTCACTGGTTTAACCAATTCAAGGACATCAGTTGTATTTCCACCTTCTTGAAGAAGTTTAAGGATTAAATCTGCTGAGTCAAGTTCCAATATTAAATAATGAACATGGTTCTTCCATGCAATACAGTACCCAAAATTGGAAGCTGCTACACCATTTATCTTACATGTTAAATTGTGAGAGTTAGAGTCACTGACATCAGTTGTATCTGCCATCCTGAAGTCTATTAGAAATCATCAAATCTAGTTCCAATACTCTAGCTAGTCACAAGACCAGTATGATCACTTTGGTGCTAATATATTTTCTGTAATAACCCACAGTATACAATTTCACATTTATTAATATCTTATCAGTACGCTGATCACTGCTTCAAGCTCAAGATGGAGGCAGCAGTTTCCTTCAAAAACAATAACAGCAACTACCGGGTTACAAGGTGTAATATCACAGGAGAGCAACCCATCATGTCATCAAAGACTTAAGCCACACGCTTCACTGTCGCAAACCTTCGTATTGTTCGTGCATTATTTAATTTAATTACCTGGTTGTTACTCCTAACATCTCACAAATATGTTGGCCATCAAGAATCCCTATCACAACTTACAGTATTTCAGAATACTACTTCCAAAAAAAATCTAATTATGTTTCTTTCTACATTTCTTTTTTAATTCTTACCAACAATAAAACACCAACCTTTCAAATGTTCTTTGTGCAACATCACCTTTGACCTTAACAATACCATTTTTATAGTCTATCCTCATGTACAAATCCATGTAGAGGTTCCTCTAACCTTTAGTAACCTGCCTTTTTAAATTTCAACTTACTTTACAATTCAGATGCCCACTTTTGCACCTGCTCATATTAAACACTGTATCATGTACATTTTATAAGATAACAAATTCAAATAAAAGGTGTACTATTAAGAACATTACCATCTACCCACAGGTACAGTTTTGAAACAACGTTCCTATTCACACAGCTTAGGTTATTACCCTTGTAAAATTTATTGTCACTTCATATTTTGACTCCTGAAAGTATTCAATACAGAAATCTGTAAGGAAATACATGGTATATGCTGTGCTACTAAGTTAGTAGACTGTGTATCCTTGTTGACCAGATTTTATCATGTAATGGAGTCACAACGGTCTGTTGTACAATTAAAGGTAGTCTCTGGGTTATGTCAGTGTCAGAGTGCTGTGTTGACAAATTGGACTGTTTACACTGTTTCTTTGAATGCAACAGTAGAATGCAGAAGTGAAAGCTGTAGGAATGGTGGTAGTGATGGTCATGTCAGTAGCGACACGGTCAGCAATGTCTGTGGTGGTCGCATGACCATCACTAAGAGAACTAAGCTCTTGATATTTTAAATATGATACCTGATCCTGAAGTTTGTCTTCAATGGCAGTTGCACCCAACAGAATCAAATTATTTTCTATGAGATTTGCAGCATCCTCCAGTTTTCTTTCTCGGAACTGCAGTGATGTACTAGCCTTATAGTATGTGTCTTTCCACTCCTGGAATAAAATACCATGATTTAACCTCTGTAATTGGACTGACAGCTTTAGAAACCAGTCTTCACTTTCGAACAGTGGGGAATGTAACTGCATTAACTACATGTGTGCTACGTCAGTATTTTGTATCTCACTTAGTAACATGATAACAGCATGGTACACTTTGTAAGCTTCAGCCAAACACCAAAATTTTTTAACTCAAATCAAAGCATGAGAGAAAGTTTTCTGTTCTTCATAATTCACTAGGTTGAGTGCAAAACAACCATGCATGCATAAGAAGACAAAAAGATGTTTCATATTAACAAGTGAAGTAGTGTGTAAAACAAGCAGTTCCAAGCAGAACTCATTAAGTGCATTTCCCTACTGCATAAATTCTAATTCTACATATTGATTATTACTATTATGATTATTTTGCTTCATTTGCAAAGAGGATATCACTGAAGTACAGTTTATTTAAATGTTACACCAGTAGGATAAACTGGCATCATCAAAATGTCTGTAATTGTTGACATAAAAGCAACATTTCACATATACGTGAGATATGTGTACAAGCCAGGGGTAGCCAATTAGACAAGCTTCAGTAGCTGCACTTTGGAAGCAAACTTGGGCAAGAACCATGCAAATATTTCCTGCCTCATTTGCTGGATTTTTATTTCTGGTCATCCAGTTAGAAGAGGTTAGCTTCAGGTAGTTATTTGTCAACTTTCTTTACAAAATCCTTTAAAATGCTGTTCATGTTCAGCTGCATATACATGTAAACTATCTGACCATTATTTTCCCCAGGCAACTTGGGCAAGCCACACCACTAATATGCAAAAAGCATGCTGTGGCAACTCCTGGCATATTCCACCTCTATACCAAATTTCATTTGCCTAGTTAGTCATTCATAAATATCAACAAACTGAAAGCTATAAAAATTTTCCCATGGACACCATGTTGGTATCTTATAATCTACAAGAGTATTACCATAACAAAATTTGCACATTTTTCCAAGCTCTATTACTGTACATCCTTTCAGCACCCAACAGCAAATAGCAATGGTGTTGTTCCCACCTCCTAAGTTTGCATGTCTACCATGTTGCTGCTAATAAATGTAGAAAATAAAGTACATGGCAATAAGGTAGCCTCAAGTGGGAAAAGGTTCATAACCAAGTTTTGTAGAAATCAGTCTATTATACAAAAGTTTAAATGGGTGGACATACAGACAGCATGGTGATCTTCTATGACTACTCATTTTTCCTTTTTCAGAGGACGTGTAGTCTAATGCTTGACTGACTAAACTGAGCTAGTCAAACTTACAGTGCAATACGCATGCATCAGTTAAGATGACATCTTTTTGATATGCAGCAATGCAAGTATTAACTGAAATGTGAACACTTCAACAAGTACATGATCATTCTTACTTTATAAGCAAGCACAGTAAATATGCTTGTGATGTAAAAGTAATGATACAAATACCAACTGGAACACTAAAGTTGAGAGTGAGTGGCATCCTACCAAATATGAGGCATATTCAGGTTCAAAAGAAGACAGCAAATAAACAGGAACCAGATTAAACATACAAAAACTTCATGGATGATGAAATCTGTGAACATTCTGAACAATAAGTGAATACATGTCTGGAACAGAAAATAAACAAAAAGATTTTAAATCACAAAATCAAGACAAGCAGGGCCATTGTAAGACATCAGAATCAGTTGCATGGGGCCACCAAAGGGCTGGTTGTATTTCAGATTTTTTTGTCAGATATATTCTGTACGTTAATCCTTCACTGTTGCACATGCATTGTTAGTCCAGGACCATGAAAGGCCCCAAGGAAAACAATAAGGCCATGTATGGACAGAGTAAGAAGTGCTTCTAGGATTGGCAGCAACATCAGAACAAGTGTGTACATGCAGAAGGGCCCACTATGAAGGTTATTAACCTCTCCAAAATGCAAGTGTAGAATCTAAGGTTTCACATACTCAGTTCTGATATTTTCAATTCAACTCTTGTACTGGCAAAAGCTTGGATGATTTCAATTTCAATTCCACAAGCGAGGTGTGGGGTATTTGAACATCCTTACCACTCCAAATTATTTACCTCAACACTTCCTCTTAGCTTACTTGGCAAAATGATTGGGAACAGGACAGTTTACATTTATCTGACATCTTTCAACATGCTACACACAAGTGATATATCGATCTAACATACCTCATACACATCATCAGACACATCTGCGACTGCACAGCAAAGTGTTCGAAGGCCTTCTGTTGCAAAGACTTCAAGCTGTCTCAGTGTCTCATCTCTAAACTGCTGTCCGTCAGGAGCGAGCCTGAATTTTTAAAAACATTCATACATATAGTTGTTGCAGTAATAACTGAGCAAATCTAAAGCGCATGTTTCACTTAGAATAATCAGATTTATAGAGTTTGTTCAACACCTAGTATTGTATGCAAGATAGAACAGAATACTGCAAACAATGGCTCTGTTCCCGTCCACAGGGAAAGGGCTAATCTCAGGCATTGAACATCTCCACACAGGCTGCAGAGGAAGGAAAGGAAGGCACTGAAGAAGCTACATGTACAATCAATACAGTTTTATCACCTTCTGTCACCAATCAGCATGAAAGTTTCAGAAGTCTCCCATCAGTGGTGTTATGATGTGATACGTAGTATATGACATAAAACCCAAAACCAACTGGACTGACAGAACAATAAAAAAGTGATATCAGATTTAGAAAACTGTTTCATGAGTTTGAGTATTCTCTTTCTCAATCTGCACACTTCTGCTAACACCACAACAATGATGGAAAAAAGATTCTGAAATCCCTTGGAGCATTGCTATCAGAGTTAAACAGTACTTCAGTTTGAGAAATAAGACTCTGTTGGAACTACCACATCAGGACAATAAGATGGGTTGACAAAAGTAACATGAAACTCCTTCATGACCTTGTATCTGTTTAGAATATGCCAGTGCCCAAAAAATTTAGAACAAAGAATTGTATTGGCATTAACTACAACCATTGCCACAACGCAGTGTGGCATCATGGGGTTTGGAAAGGCATCAATCAGTATCACCTCTCTTGTCATTTACTACAATGTAACAGCAGCCACATTACACAAAGTGCTCAAAGCACAGACAAATGCATACCTACTTACTGTTAGCAAAACATAATGTAACCATGCAGGTAATTCAGTGATTGGCAGAAACAAAATATAGCAAAGAAGAAAGAGAGATATGAAACTCTGATTTAAAAGTATCCGCGTTTATGCCACCATAAGGTTTTCATAAATTGCAGATCAATCTAACATAAATAAAAAAGTGTGAGACAGAAATAAAGGTCCATGATTAACCAACAAACTGACTAATTCATGTATGAGTCATAGAGATTTACTGGACTACTGTTATGTATGCTGGGCAATAATGGGACTAAATATGAAGGTTAGCTTTAGGCAGAGAGGAACAGGAAATCGGGATTTAATGCTCAATACAAGGATCCATAATTATTGTTATATTAAGATAAATATTGTCACAGGGTACATACCTCTCATATATAACTGTATCAGCTCCTTTACAGTAAAGTTTTATCTGGCCAGAGGGATTTCGAACAATGACTGACATTCTCTTGCGAGTGCTTGTGAATTCAAGAACATTTAGTATCTCATAGCGTTCACGGGTCCCAAGTGCATCAATTTCGACATGATGAGGAGTCCGTGTATCAAAGACATACCCAAAGTTGCAAGCACCTTTTACTAATGCCTGCTCATCTGTTCAGAAAAAAAGTCATAAAAATGTCATATCACACACCCAGTATGATGAATAAAGAGTAATTTCTGCTATAACATGACAGTTGCATACTTGCAAGACCTCACACTCTAGAAAACTGCATAAAAAGAAAGGGTGTGATCAAAAAATTTTGGCCCATCACCCAACCTTAAATCTTCACACTGGTCACTGAAATAACGTAACAGCCAAAACATGTGTGCAACAATTTGCATTACACAAACAGCCTTCACCTATTCATTATGTTATAGTCAATTTGCATCAATGAAACATGTCTAATAGCAGACCTCAATGTAATATACAGGGTGTCCCAGGAGGAATGTGCCAGACTTCGGGAGAGTGTTCCTTATGTTAAACTATACCAATATAACCCAAAACACCTAAGTCCAAAGTAGAACGGTTACGGAGATAAGGGCCAGAGAAAAGTGTGGGCGTCATGGGTGTCGAAATACTGTATGCCGTCCGTGACGTCATACTTGTCCAATGCCCCTGCCCGATCAAAGAGACATGGTCATGCAGTGACCTTGGCGTGTGCG